>Ga0172379_10000640_pt1 | contig 84450 bp, 68 predicted proteins | sample GrowelOW334metaG_FD_119756 | JGI IMG/M metagenome (GOLD analysis project Ga0172379, IMG submission 119756) | Groundwater microbial communities from an aquifer near a municipal landfill in Southern Ontario, Canada - Groundwater well OW334 metaG | ecosystem: Environmental > Aquatic > Deep... | reverse complement strand
TTTAAAGAAATATGCAATGGAAAGCAAAGCAATTTTCACGGAGATTTTATTTTGGATAATATGTTAAAAACAAAAACGGGATACGTTCTGCTTGACTGGAGACAGAATTTCGGTGGTTTGCTGAAATCCGGAGATATGTATTACGATCTGGCAAAGTTGAATCATAATTTAACAGTGAATCATGAAATTATTAATAAAAATCTTTTTACCATTCAAATAAAAGATTCGGCAGTTGAATGTGATATTTTGAGAAAAGACAATCTGGTTCAATGTCAAAAAGAATTGTTTGATTTTTTAACTAAAAAAGGTTATGATATGCAAAAGGTCAAAATATTAACGGCTATAATTTGGCTTAATATGTCTCCCTTGCATCATCATCCGTTTGATCTTTTTTTGTTTTATTTTGGTAAATTAAATTTATGGAGAGAAATAAAAAATCAAAGAAAAGTAAACTAAACGGATTTAAGCATCTCATTTTTGATGTTGATGGAGTTTTCACGACCGGCCCCTTTCTTTATACTATCGATGGAAAATTTGCCAAGATTTTTGGACCACATGATAATGATGGGATAAAATTAATTCGGGATAAAATTAAAATCCAGGCAATATCTGCCGATAAAAGAGGGTTTGAAATAACAAAAAAAAGGATTCAGGAGGATATGAAAATACCACTCACTCTAATAAGCGAAGGAGCGAGACTGGAATGGTTTAAAAATAATTTTAACATGAAAGATGTTATTTATATGGGGGACGGAATTCATGATGCAGAAATTTTTGAACATGTTGGTTATGGCATTGCGCCTCAAAACGCTTTTTTTCTTGCTAAAGAAAAGGCTGATTTCGTCACAAAATCCAGAAGCGGAGAAGGGGCGGTAGCTGAAGCTTGTTTGCATGTTTTAAAAAAATTGCTTAAATAATATGATTAAAAAATTACTAGCGCCAATAGTTAAAAGCAATCGTATTCTATATCGGTTTTATCTATGGCTATCTTTTGACAGGAAACAAGACAAAAAAATAAGCTTTATCTATAATCCGTTAGACCTTAATATCGAGTATTATGACCGGATAAAAAATCTTAATGACTCAGAATTGGAACACCAAATAGGAAGATTAACCAATTTTAAAAATATAATAAAGAAATGCCAAAACCTAGAAGGAGATTTTATTGAATTTGGGGTTTGGCAGGGTTTTTCAACGCTTTGGATAGCTTATTTTTTGGAACGAAATGCGATTTTTACAAAAAAAATAGTAGGATTGGATAGCTTTAGTGGCCTTCCTTATGCCGACGGAATTTTTGATAAATTTGCTTTTTCCAATACTTCAATTAAACTTTGCAAAAAAAATCTTTTGGATAGCAGATTGCTTTACCCATTGATTAAAAAAAATATAATAATAGGAAAATTTTTATATAGTCAAAAAAAATCAATAATCGGTTTTTTCAAAAAAAATAAAATTTCAAAATTTTGCTTTATCCATATTGATTGCGATGTTTCCGAGTCGGTAAAAGAAATTTTCGAAATACTGGCAAATGGCAATTTAATCGCTGATGAATGCTATATACTTTTTGATGATTATGGCTGTGAAACAAAATTAAAAATAACAACGGATGATATTTTTGAAAAAATGAAAAAAGATTGGGATATAAGCGCAGATTCATCCACAAAACTTACTAAAAATTTTTTGCTAAAGAGAAGCATACAAAAGAATAGTTAATTTAACCGTCAAAAAATATGCGACTTTGTTTTTATAATCCGCACGCTATAAGCAATACGCTTGGGGAAACTGTGCTTTCCAAGCTGGCGCAAATTTTTGGCGCAAACAAAGCAAATCTAAAAAAACATAATCAAAGGCATGATTTTTTGTTGAATTTTTTGAGGGACAAAAAATATAACAGCGCAATTGTCGTTGATGGAGGCGGAACATCATTCAGCCCGCTTTTAAATCAAGTCTCAGTGTTAAGAAATCGGTATTATCTCAACAAGTTTATTTCATTCGGTGAAATTTATATCTGGTGCCTTTTGAATAATATAAATCCTTTGAAGCAAAAGATTATTTTCAATAAAAATAAATTAGATGCAGAAAGGGATGTTTTATTCAGCTATGCATTTTATGGAGATGTATTTTCCTGCGAAAAGTTAGTGGAAAAAAGCATAATCAAAAAATTTACCGGAAAAAAAATATTGCATGCCACGCATCTCCAATTTTCAACCAAGAAAGTTTCAAATAATGTGAAAAAAGCAGAGGTAAGGCATATGATAGCCGAAGCTGACTTGAAAAAATCATCCTATTTTAATAAATTCTTCTATTTTATTGACAATGTTTATATCTTACCGCACGTTTTAAGGGAAAAATATATTAAAATCAAAAATTTTAGTGAAAGAAAAAACAGATGCCTGGCGCTTGGAACATTAATAATCAGCAAGGAAATAGACGAATCAATCAAAGATCATTTTGATTTTTTTCAAATAAATACTTTTCATTTGATGAGAAAGAAATTATTTGAAAACAAAATTCAACTAGAGGATTTTGTTGATTGCCTGATAAATTTTCATAACGAAAAAATAATTGAAATCACGAATAAATCAAAATTTTACAAAAAATATAATATTTTTAGAATAATTTATAATTTATTCTTTATGTCTGAAGGAAAAGAATATCACAATATGGATATCGTGGAAAAATATAATGAATATAAAATGTTTATATCTCCGGAGGAAAATGTCGGGTTGCCGTCGGTAAATTTTGTTGAGGGAATGGCATGCGGGTGCGCTTATATTGGCTTAGATCATTCAATGTATACTGATGCTGGGATGATTGATAAAAAACACTACATCGCATACAATGGAACAATGGAAGATTTGAAAAATAAAATAAGTTATTATCAGAGTCACCAAGATGAGCTTGATGAAATAGCAACCAACGGATATAATCTTGCGAAAAACAGATTTTCCAAAGAAAGGGTTCAAAACGATTTTTGGGCATATTTGGGAAATTTATCAAGGAGTGTATGAAAGAAAAAATATTTTTAATTTTGGGAAAACTATTTAAGTGCAAAAGAAAAGAAATTATTCTAATTTTTTTGGTATGTATTTTTTTTCTGGTATCAATATTGATAATATCAAATGGCTATCTGCTTCTGGGAGGAGAAGGGAATTATTTTACCAATTTTAAAATAGCAAAAGAAAGCGGATCAGTTTTATGGTCCGCGTCGTTTGGTGGAATTGGATTTGCAAGTCCAACCATAAACGGAATGAGTGTCTTGAATCTATTCCTGTTTTTACAAAATTTAGCTGTTCCAATAAAGATTATAAACACATTATCCGTTTTTTTGATTTATGTGCTTCCATTTCTATCAATTTTATGGTTGTTTAATAGGATATTAAAGATTAATTTTTTTGTATCCTTTATGGTTTCGTTATTTTACATTCTGAATCCGTTTTCAACAAATCATTTACAAGGGTTGATGCTTTGGAATGTTGCTCCATTTGTTGTTTTACCTTTAATTTTTGGATTAATTTATAAATATTACTTAAATGGATTCAAGCTATTTTTTATTTTTGGGTTAGCAACATCATTTTTTGCTTTTTCCTTTGCAAATATTCCATATTTGGGAATTTTTCATATTTTTCTAATTATAAGCGTAGTAATTATTTCATATATTCGGGATATAAAACTTAAATTAAGGCTCATTTTTAAAAATTTTTTAATTACCGAAGTGAGTTTCTTTCTTTTTAATTTATGGTGGTTGCTAGGTCTTATGAGGTTTTACTTAGAGGATCTTAAGGCTTCTGGATACAGTAGCATGGTTGTTAATTGGGTGAAAGTTACTTCGGGAGAGGATATAGTTAATAAAATATTTTCAATCAAGGAATATTTATCGTCTGGAAGTGAAAACTTTTTTTCGATTTTTTATTTTTCTCCCTTTGTCATTCCGATACTGTTTATTCCTATTATTGTTTTAGTAGTGTCTTTGTGGGAAGAGAAAAGAAACAGAATTAATTATTTTATCCGCAAAAAAAGCATTGTATGTTTCATTTTTTTGTTAGTGGTTATTTTTTTAAATAAAGGATATAGTCCGCCCCTCGGAGAACTTTATTTATGGATGATGGTGAATGTGCCGTTTTTTGAGATTTTTAAAACTCCTATGGAAAAGTTTAGCGTGCTGTTTGTTTTTTTACTTTCGCTTAATCTTGCTTTAGTATTTTGCAATGTAAAAAACAAATTTTATTATGGCATATTTATTTTTTATCTTATTATTTGCAGTATTCCATATATTACATTGAATTTTATTCCTGAGTATAAGGTTGATGAAGCTGTTACAATATCAAGAAAATTCATCAACAAAGAAGATTATATTAATTCTGAAAATATTATAAACAATGAAAAAACCGACTATCGATACTTAAGTTTGCCTGGGTCTCTAAATTATCAAGAAACATTAAAAAATCATGATGGAAATAAATATTACCAAGGAATGAATCCAATAGTTTATGCAATAAATAAACCCTTTATAGCGGCTTATTCCGGAAAAATTTTTGATCCGATTTACAACAATCTTTCAAGTGAAAAATTGGATGGCTTGCTTAGCCTATACAACATAAAAAGAATAATGATAAATAGCGATATTTATCCGTCCTTTGGATTTAAGGAAGTCGAGAGCGTCGATAAATTAGATAAGATTTTTTCAAAACGAATGAAAAAGATCGAAAACGGGCCGATAAAGATATATAATAGCAATTATTTCTTGCCTCATTTGTATGTGCCTCAAAATATAATTAGTTCTAAAAGAAACCCGGAAGATATTTTACGAATTACATCGCAAGACAAGTATAATATCAGCTCCGCGATATTTTTCAAAATCCAAAATGGCAATAAGAATGATATTTCTTCTACATCTGGAAATAATGAAAAAACACCTGTTATTGAATTTAAAAAAATAGACCAAGCGAAATACCGAATCAAAATTCATGGAGCAAACAATGTTTTTCCATTGGTTTTTTCCGAAAGTTTTCATGAAGGATGGAAAAGTTATTTGGTTAAACCAAATAACTTTCAAATCCGAAATCCGAAATCCGAAATCCGAAACAATGACCAAAATTCAAATATTGAAACTCAAAACATTAATGATCAATTAAATAGTTATAATATATTGGATGGAAATAGCGAAGACCAAGCATCAAAAGAAGAACTGGCTGATTATATTGGCAAAGGATGGGTGACGGATTTGGGAGGAAACATTGGATTTATTTCTAAAAATTTTCAAGGCACGATTCAAAATGACAATTTGTCAACTGGAAATATTTTTGAGACTTTTTTCAAAAAACCGATTGATGAAAATAATCATCTTATGGCGAATGGATATGCGAATAGTTGGATTATTGACGCAGAAAAGTTGTGCAATGATAATCCTGAGTTTTGCATCAAAAATCCCCCCTGTGAAATAGGACAAGATAAATCTTGTATTGCACAGGGTAAAGATGGGAGCTATGATATGGAATTTGTGGTGGAATTTTGGCCCCAGCGATTATTTTATATCGGATTGGGGATAAGCGGGTTAACTTTGTTGGGTTGTTTAGCATATTTGGGCTATGGCTGGCATAGAAGAAGAAAAGTATAAAATGATAAACACATAAGTCTAGGCAAGATTAACAAGAAAAATGATAAAATGTGGCTTATTGTAGGTAAAATATCCGATAAAGCATATAATGTAAATAAATATTGACAAGAAGCACTAATTTGATGTAAACTATAGTTAGTATTAAATAGTAAGCTTATAGGTATGCTGAATATTGAAAAAAAAGAAAAAATCATAAAATTTTTGCAGGACCAAATCTCACAAGCAGACTTCAGAGCCGAAGCGTATATTTTTGATGAAAATAAAAAATCAAGGCCGAAAAGGAATATTTATGCAAAGTTGGATAAATATCTGGTGGATTTTTTTGAACATAAATCTATCGCGAGATGGATTGTGCTGACTGGTCTGAGAGGCGCTGGAAAAACAACCGTTTTATCACAACTCTACTATGAGAAAAGAAAATTAGATGCGCGAAGGCTGAATCTGTCAGTTGATCATATCGTTCAAATTCTTGGTGTCAGTATCAATGATGTCATAGATGTTTATGAGGACCTGATTGGCATAGCCATGGAGCGACTCGACAAACCACTCTTTCTGTTTCTTGATGAAATTCAATACGATGAGAAATGGGCAATCACATTGAAAAGCTTGTATGACAGGACTAACAATGTTTTTATTTTTGTTACCGGTTCTTCCGCGCTCGCTCTTAATACGAATCCTGATATTGCGAGAAGAGCGATATTTGAAAAATTGTTTCCACTTAGTTTTACAGAATATGTAAAAATTAAAACAGGAAAGCAGGAAGTAAGAGGACTTAGTAGAGAGGTTAGAGATATAATATTTAATTCGACTTCTGCGAAAGATGTTTTTATTGGCCTTAGCAATATTGAAAATAAAATTAACGAATATTGGCTTGATATTGAAAGGATGGAAGTACATCGATATATGAAATATGGGTCGCTTCCATTTATGGTTTCACTAAATAATGAAGCCTTGGTATATGATCAAATAAATAAGACACTGGATAGAATAATAAACAGCGATGTGGCCAGAACCGGTCAATTTAATTCTGAGACAATTTCGAAAATTCCATCAATTCTTTATGCAACTGCAGATATGGATCAAGTTAGCTATACCAAGTTAGCAGAAATTTTTGATATTAGCAGGCCTAAAATTATGGAAATTTTTAGCGCATTGGAAAAAACTGAAACATTAATAAGAGTGTATCCGCATGGTTCCCATTTGAATCAAATAAAAAAGCCTTCAAAATATTTATTCGCTTCTCCGGCTTTTCGGTCTATGTATTATAATTTTATTGGTAATGTTATTTCTGAGGATAATTATATCGGAAAATTATTGGAAGATACTATTGGAATGTATTTAAGCAGGTTTCTTTTTAAGAAAATAAATACTTCGTTGACTTATGACAATGCCCAAGGTGGCGCAGATTTTATCCTAGGATTTTTAAAAGATAAAATAATAATAGAAGTTGGAATGGGGGATAAAGGGATTCAACAAGTCGTTCAAACCGCTAGTAAGGTAAAAGCAAAATATGGGATTGTGGTATCAAGAAATGGACTGAATATTTTTGAAAAAGAAAATGTTGTTCAAATACCGTTGAGATATTTTTTGCTTGTTTAGTTTTATATTTTTATTTTCTGGCTCGCGGATATGCGAATGGATGGATAATTAACCCAGACGAAGTATGTTAATTAATCCAAATTATCGAGGTAAGGGATTTAAAGCTATTAGTCTCGTAAAATTAATGGTAAAATCATTTTTTGAAAAATATTATCGTTGCTTTTTTTTGGGATTGACATTATTACTGCTCTATCCTACTTTTCAAAAGGGATATATCTTTATTTTAGATTGGGAAGTGAACCCTAATATTTCCTTGTCTGACATAACCTTCTTTGATCCAATTTTGATAATTTTCAGCAAACTGTTAGCGATTATTTTTTCCTTCGGCATATATCAAAAAATCTTTCTTTTTGTGACGGTTTATTTTCTTGGTCTGGCCGGCTTCCGCTTGGCCAAAGGAACTGGCAATATTTATGCCCGTTATTTCGCTGGTTTATTTTTTATTTTCAATCCATTTATTTACGCGCGCTTGATCGAACAGCCCGGCATCGCCATCGGCAGCATGCTTTTTTTCTGGTTTCTGATATATTTTTTGGAATATCTGGAAGAAAAAAATATAAAAAAAATAATCAGCGCTTCCTTGCTGGCGGGATTGGCGATTTCCTTTTTCCCTCATAGCGTGTTTTTTGTCGGCCTGTCAATTTCTGCGATCTTGTTTTTTGAATATTTGAAAAACCGCGATTGGCGATTTTTTCTGAAAACTTTGGGAATAATATTTTCTATTATTATTTTGATTAACGCTAATTGGATGATTCCCTTTTTTGGTAATAGTAATAAAAATACTGCAGGCATTGCCGGATTCACTTCTGCCGATTGGGAGGCTTTTGACACTGATAAAATTGGAGGGGATTCAATTTATGCAACTGTGCTGGCGCTACAAGGATATTGGGGGGAATTTCAGGACAGATTTGTTTCTATTCGGGAAAATCCGTTGTGGATAGTTGCTTTCTGGATGATATTTTTTCTGGCGATTTTAGGTTTAGCCAAAAGATGGAAAGGCAATTATCTGACATGGGCGCTACTTTTTATTTTTGCAGCCGGATATGTTTTAGCAATAGGAGTTGCCTCTCCCATCACGAAATCGCTTTCTATTTTTCTCTATAATCATATTCCTCTTTACATTGGCCTTCGCGAACCGCAGAAATGGGTAGTGGTTTTGGTTTTTTTCTATGCTTATTTCGGCAGTTGGGGAATCAAATATCTTTTGGATAAGGTAAGCAAAAATTCTCTCAAGGAATTTGCAGGAGAAACTGGAATTTTTTTGGCTATTCTGCCGATTATTTTCTCCTTTTCCATCATTCGCGGGATGCACGAACATCTTGAACCGCGCGCTTTTCCTAGTGAATGGCTGGAAGCGAAAAATTATTTGAATAGCAATCTCTCTGAATCCGGCGGGAAAGTTTTGATTTTTCCGTGGCATCTGTATGTGAAACTTGACTTCGCCGGAAAAAATATAAACAATCCCGCCAAAAATTATTTTGGCAAAAATATTATTCAAGGAAACAATACCGAGTTCAACAAAGTCTATACCCACTCCAATGATGAACAAACCCAAATTATCGAAAGATATGTTATTAGGGATGATAATCCCGAGAAGAAAATAAAATATGACGATTTTTCTTTTGATATGAAAGAATTGAATATTAAAATGGTAATATTGCTCAAAACGGAGGACTGGCAAAAATATGCGTGGCTTGATAGAATGAATATGAAAAAGGTTTTAGAGAATAACAAATTAATAATCTATAAATAATTTCGTAATTAGTATATTCGTAGAGCGTAGCGTATTCGTAATTCGTAGAGATACTCATATGAAGGAAATAAGTTTTGAAATTAAAATCCCCAAAATTCGATTGTCTCGATATTGGAAAAGGAATATTAAAATAATCTTTTCTGTTTTTATTATTGCAGGCGCTTTTATTGCCAAGCAAAATTTTGACTTTTCATTTATAGGCACGCTTATTTTAGTTTATTTCTGTATCTCTCTGCTTTGGAATCTGGCAAGTCGTATTGCCGTATCTCTGGCTCTGTTTTTTCTCGTCCTTACACCAATATCGCTCGTTTTGAAAAATAATGTTTTGGCGGAAACAGTGGCAATTTATGCATATTATTTTCTGATTATCGCGGTTATCGGTGAAATTATAGCCTTAAAAAGGGAGAAATAAGCGCAAAATGGCATTATTTTGCTTAAAATTAGGGCTGTGGATAACTTGACTGGACACGAAAAAAGCAATTTGGTATAATATCAAAAGAAATGCGAAGAGGTCGATAGCATTTTACAATTAGCTAATTGTAAGTCTAAAGTTTTAAAAAATAAAAACAATGAAAAAATTTGTAACAGTATCAATTTTTGCAATAGCACTTATCGCGCTTACCGGTTCAGTAGCGTTGGCGAATTATGGCACTGACAATAAACTTTCCGGGTCGCTAAAGGAAAAGGGAACCTTGAAGGTTATTGTGGGCGCCAAGGTCAAGCTCTACAAGACTAGCGGAAAACTGGTGGACTCGGATAAAACCAGCAAAAAGGGCCACTACTCATTCAAGGATTTGAGTGAAAAGAAATATGTTGTCAAAGCTAAAGCTACCGGTTATCACAGTCCTAAAGATGCGAAAAAAGACAAAGTTTCCTACACGGTAAAAGTTGATGGCAACACAACAAAGAAATTATTTCTAGCAAAGAATTAGAATTAAAAAAATGCCAAAAAAGAGCGCTGATGTGGCGCTCTTTTCATTTGACTATATATGAAAAAAGCGGGATAATGAAATAGTAAAAATATTTTAATACTAATATAAAAAAATGAAAAAGAAAAAAATTTATATTTATTTGTTGGCGATAATCCTTGCTTTCGGAGGTTATTATTTTTATACTATTTATCAGAAAAAGCAGGATGCTGATTTCGCGCAGGAAATGCTGGTTTCGGATTTTGAAGATAATATTCCTTCGCAATGCGAAAAAGGCGAATGGACAGAATTTCCCGCTTATAGCCAAAGCGGAACTTTTTCTGAATATAAAGGCAATGCGAACATAAAAAGTTCATCAGGTGATAAATTTTCAAACCAAGACGGCTCAATTTCTTTTGTAACTGACAAAAATTATACGCTGACTTTTTTTGCGGGTCGGGACGTGAGAATTGAAGGAGTGGATGTTGCCGCGCAGGGCAAGCAAGAGATTTATGTCAAAAGAATCAAATGCGTCGGAAAGGAAGCCAATGCTGATATTCGATCTCAGCGACAAAATTTAATGAAATATATAAGTGATAATATTGGCACATTGGCAATGGAAAAAAGCCATGGTAGCGCTTGGCAAATCCAAACTTTTTATTTTGTAAACGACACCGATATTTATGTTGAATATGAATCGCCAGGTTCAATTGGAGGAGACTCTCCATATGATGCGCGCCTCTGGCTCATCAGGGCTTCAAAAATGGATACCAGCGTGCCGGCAATAGAAACGCTGGCATATATTCAGGAAGACGAAAATGATCCGGACAAGAATGTGGTGAAAGTTGGCCAAGATCTGTATAAAGATGCTAACAATATGACGGTGTATGAGTTTGACAGCGATAAAAAAACTTGGGTATTGCAATAATTTTTTTAAAATACTTTAATGAGAACAGAGACAATAAAGATTTCATTATCACCAAAAAAAATCATATATTTTTCTTTGGCTATTGGAGCGCTTTTGATTTTTATCTGGCTGGCATTTGGAAAAAATAACTCCCGGAGTGCGCTAAAAAAACAGAGAGAATTTGTTACGCCATTGGATTTTGGCGTTGCCGACCCTGGTTTCGAAGGAAAAATTGCAAATTTTAAAACTCTCAATGCCAAGGCTTCAATCGATGCGCGCGGCAAAATTGATGGTCTAAGCAGTTTGAAAATTTATTTTTCTGATCAATCGATTGCTTCCGTGAAAATACCAAGCTATTTTAATGCGATAAGCAAAGAGAATTTTTATCGCCTCAGTTTTTGGGCAAAGAGCGATTCGAATGAGGACAAGCAAATAACAGCGCGCATTGCCGAAAATGAAAAAATTCAGGATTTGGGAAAATTTTCGCTAAATAAAAATGATGATGTCAAATATTTTGAATTTAACTTTCAGGCTGACAATGACGCAGAGGATTTGATTTTGACTTCAGATGACGGAATCGCTAGCAATGTGTGGATTGATGATGCTTCAGTTGAAAAAATCAATGCGCAGTCATCGGAAGAATTAAAAAATCTTAAGCCAGCCATCTTCGGCAACACAACATGGCAAAACATCGATCAAAGTCAAAATAATGGCGATGGAGACTCGGGCAATTTCCTTTCAAAACCCGCAAAAAAAATTGGACAAATTTTTCATCCCTCGCGAAATATGCTTTCAGGCGTTGCGTTCAAAATTCTTCGCCATGGCACGGGCGGAACCGGCGCATTTCAAGCGCAAATCAGGGAATTTGATGAAAAATTGGGATTAATATCTGATTTAGCGATAGCGTCGGCGCCACTTAATCAACTGCCGAGTCCTGAAATTTTGGATGAGATAAAAAGTAAAGAACAGCTGATGAGGGAAAAATTTGCCCGCAACGAACAAGATATCAAAGACGGAAAAATTGCGAATGATAAAACCGAAGATCAATATCCATCTACATTTACTCAAGATCAGATTGATGCCGCTAAGGCTGCAAAGCGAGCTACGAAATTAGAGGTAGATGTCCTCAGTATGAAAGAAAGTTTTAATACTGTTGAAGAAATTGACATTCCGCTTGCAGTCAAACTTGATCTGAATAAAAAATATTGGATAGGCATTGATAATTCCAATGCTGTTGTGGAACAAAATAATTATATTTCAGTCGCTACTGCTTCCGCAAAGCAGGACGTGGCCGGTGGTTTTGTGAGTGAACTCCCCGGCACCTGGACGAATTCTTCCGCGCTTTGGTTTGAGACATTTTATCCTAAGCATTATAAAGTCAACGATGATGAAATTCTTAGCGGAGCGACAATTTCTGATATGGGTAATGGGAAGCTGATTTATCGCTATCATTTTGTGCCCAATGATTATTCCTCGCTTTCTGGTTTTTCTGGCCGGAAGATATATGACATGGCTGATGGTTCATATGAAGGTATCGATATTTCCGGAAATTATAATCTTTCTGATAATGATTTTGCTGTGTATAAGTTTAACACAGTTTATCCTGCCAATAAAATTATCGTGCGGGATGCTAATTTTGATCAGAGTTTGGCATTGGAAATTTCGACTAACGGCGAAAACTGGGAAGAAATATTTGTTGATAATCCCGCCGAAAACTCGCAATCAATTGATCCAATCGTTTTCATTCCAAAAGAAAAAACATCCTCATTCTATTTGAGAATAAAATCGGGTGGAAATAGCTGCCTTTTTTATGGACTTTCTATTGAAGCTGAACTCGAAAGTTGAGTTAAATTGCAGGCTTTTATTAGGCGAAGATGTGTTTCTTTGATGCTTAATGAAACTGAGAATGTCTGCGAATCATCTAAAATAGCAGATTGTTTTATAAGGGCTCAATTCCTCGCGGCGTACCGCGGGGCAATTCATTTAAAAATATATGGGCATTTTTCAAATAACAAAACTGAAATCAAATATACTTGGAAAATATATGCTGGCGTTTTTGTTTATTGGATTAGTTTTTTTTGTAAACAAAAGCCACACAAACATTGTTATAAATCCTAATGCCTGTGAAGGGAATGGTTGTGTTTCAATAATCGGAAATCCATCTCTTTCAGACAAAGCGCCGACATATTTTATTAATGATATTTTTAAATCTAATTCGAACGAATATTATCGGCTGGTTTTTCAGGAAAAGTCCAACAGTGATACAAAAATTAAAATAAAAATATCCACTCTCACTGATGAAGTGCAGGAAATTGGATCTGTGGATGTGAAAAAATCAGAAAAATATAATTTTCATGAATTACTTTTTGCCTCGAGAGGAAAATATTCTGATTTGGTTTTTGAAAAAGAAAACAAAAATGACGGCGCGGATGTTTCCATAATCGGAGCTCAACTTTCAAAACTGAGCATTTCCAGTGAAAAAGAATTCTCTAGTTTTGTTCCTACAATAAAAGGAGATACTGATTTCGCTATTATTGATCAGCAGCAAACAGATGAGTCATATCAATTTTCTCAATTGTCAAATCCAAGAATAACTTTTGGACAAGTTTTTCAAGCAAATGCCGATTATATTACCGGTGTAACACTCAATATGAATATTGTGGCGCAAAAAAATAGAATAGCTGAAGATAAATACAGGATAGAATTGCGAGAAGCCACTTTTGATGGAGGGGTTCCAGAGGTGCAAGGTTCGCTCACTGGCATTTCTTTTTTGGTAACTGATTTGGAAAAATACCGACAACCCGATGGAAAATTCAAATTCCCGCTTCTTTCAAAAGTTGAAAAAGGAAAATATTATTTTGTTGGCATAAACAATATTCATGCGAATGTGGATAAATCGAATTATCTGCAAATAAAAGGCACATTGGATTCTGAAAAATATAACAATGGCATCACCACAACATTAATCAATAAACAAGCATATGCGGTTGAGGGTCAACTTTATTTCATTACTCAAGGCTTGAAATTTAATGAGTATCAAGGAAAGAAAATTTTGGCAGGCGAAATTATTGAAGATCTCGGAGGAAAAAAGGGACTTTTTACTTATCAACCATTGAAAAATAACTATGATTTGGCTGATCTTTATTATTACACTAATGATATTTCTTTTCACAAAGACAAAGCAATTATTTTCGGAATCACTGATCCGGAAAATCCTTCTAATTTTGTTTATAAATTTTCAACCATTTTTCCAGCCAAAAACTTCAAAATTTCAGGACAACAACCCGATGTAAATTGGGATCAAGTCAAAATGTCGTATTCATATGACGGCGTGAAATGGAAAGAAATTCCTTCAACCACAAAAGCGGATGTTTTGGTTCCGGAATACAAAATTGGAGAATTTCAAAATTTTGATTACACCATTTCTGAAGTCATTCCGAGAAAAGAAATATATGTAAAAATAGATCCGAAAAATACGGATATCCCGGGAAAAAGCTATGGCTTGGTTAATTTCAAAGTTGAAGCCGATTTAAAGATGAAATGATAGGAGAAAAATAAACTCAAATTTGACAAATACAGCATAATTGTATAATCTATGTATAGATAATAACAATATATCATTATTATATGTCAACGAAAAGCACAATTTTGTCTCAAAAAGAGTCAGAATTGTTGGAAAATTTAATAGCCAAAGTAGGCTTGTTTGTCACCTTTGAGCAAGTGGTTGAAGAATTAAATGCTTCAATGAGCAGGCAGGAAATCAGAAACTTGGTCAGCAAGCTTGTTGGAAATGGCTGGCTGGTGAGAATCAAAAAAGGAACCTATTATATAACCACTCTTGAGTCAAGAGGAACTTTTAATATTTCCAATTTTATTATTTCTCAAGTTCTTTCTGTGGATTCATATATATCTTGTGAATCGGCATTACAACATTATGGAATGTTTGATCAGCACCTCAAAACAGTTACAAGTGTTTCGTTAAAGAAAATATCCAAGAGAGAAATTCAGGGAATAATTTTTGAGTTTATCACTACAAAAAAGAACAACTTTTACGGTTGGAACGAATTTATGATGGAAGGCCGCAGCGTGAAAATTGCCACTGCTGAGAAAGCTGTTTTAGATATGTTGAATTTCAAGAGAACGATTCATTCCGTGGATTTGGTTTTAGAAAAGTTAAAAGATTATCGGGGGAGCATTGATATTGGTAAACTGAACGAATTTAGCAAAAAGCAGTCGGTTGCAGTGCAGCGGATAGCAGGCTTTTTGTTTGATAAGACGGGAATTGATTCAGGCTATCTTTACGATTTGACAAAAGGAGAATCAAGCAGCAGCCATATGACCAAAGATAGCAAATTATTTAATGCCAAATGGCGGCTTTATTATCATAGCCATTTTAACTAAAAAAATGAATTTAGTTTCACTCACAAAAAGAGAGCTGGAAGTAATTAACAGGAAAAATTTTAAATATCCATTGGCGATTGCTGAAAAGGATTATTTCTTGGCAATTGTTTCCAAAATAGTCTATGATTCTCCGCTTCGCGGAAAGCTGGTCTTCAAAGGCGGAACAGCGCTCCATCATTGCTATCTCAATCAGATGAGATTTTCCGAAGATTTGGATTTTACTTCGCTTGATAGAAGCATCAAGCTGGAAGATGTGAAGAAAATATTTGAACCTTATGATTTTTTGGAAATCAAAAAAGAATATGCCTCAGGTGCCACTATAAAATTGGAACGCGTAATGTATAACGGTCCGCTTGGCCAGCCAAATTCACTGAAGCTGGAAATTGATTTTATTCAGAATGTAATTTTACCAGCGAAGGAGTTGAAATATAATAATATCTGGAAAGTTGATACTATAGTTAGGGTAATGGATATTCGAGAGATAGTGGCTGAAAAGTTGCGAGCCACTAGTGACCGGGCAAGATATCGTGATTTTTATGATTTGTTTCAGATTTTCAAGAATTTCAAAATAAACCTGAAAGAAATAATAGAACTTATCAAACAAAAAGAAGTCCGAAAGCCCATAAGCCAAAAATCAAGATTGGCTAATTGGAAAATTGCCAAGCAGGAAAAAATTAAAGAATCACAAAAAATATATTATTCAGAAGAAGTTGCGGATGCTAAAATAGAACAAATGCTTGAAAATATGGGTATAGGGACAAGTGAAATTAGGAATGTTGTTATTAAATGAAAAAGCTATGGTTTGGCCAATTTCAAGGTTGAAGCCGAATTAAAGATGAAATAATATGAAAAAACTATTCAATAGTATTAATAAAAATAAATTTTATTTTCTTGGTCTAGCAGTATTGGGATTTGTTATTTTTATCAATATTTTCCCAAAAGGCTATGTTTTTGGAGGAGGGGATACTGCACAACTAATTAATGCTAAGGATAGTTTTAGAGGTATTTTTTATAGCTGGAATGGGTCTATGGCACCTTTTTATTTTTTATTTTATTTGCTAAGTCGGTTGGGAGTGAACGACACTGCTCAACTTTCTTTTTATCTCGGCATTTTTATAGTCGGATCATATATTTCTTTTGATGCATTTTCTCGTCTGATTTTTTCAAAAATTTTTGGATTATTCCGAATGCTGGTTTCGCTTTTTTATGCCTTGAATACTTTTACTCTATTTTATTTTACCAGTAATTTTGGGTTTTCACATTACCTTTGGCTGTATATTTTCATTCCGATTTTAGGGGTATTTTTTCTGAAATTTTTGAAAACAGAAAAATTTATTTTTGGAGCTTGGTTTTTGTTTTTCCTTTTTCTGGCTTCTTCCGGATTTGGCAATCCGGCTTTCTTTTTATCATTTTCTATTTTCCTGGTATTTTTAACAATTTTCTTGGTTATTTTTAAATATTTCAAATTTAATAAAAAATTAATCATTAATTTAATTATTTTAGCACTTTTGTCATTTCTAATTAATGCATTTTGGATTATACCCACAATACCGCAAATGAAAGGCGGGGTGGAGAATCTAAATTCCGGAAACGCGGTAGATCTTGATTGGGCGCTTCAGCATAATTCCAGTTCCATACCTCTGACATTAAGTCTGGCGCATCCGACCAAGGAATATTTTCCGTATGATTTTCCCTATCAGCCGATTATGGTTTTGAAGAAATTTTTTATTCTTCTTTCCTTTCTTCCTATTCTTTTTATCTTGAGTAGCCTCTTCTTTTGGAGAAAAATTGAAAATCCTGATGAAAAAAAATTATTCGTTGTTCTTTTAGTGGTTTTGGCGGTACTTTCCATGCTGCTTGTTAAGGTAAATTATCCATTCAAAGGAATAAATAATTTTATTTTTCACATCTGGGGATTGAATACTTTGCGAGGCGTGGAAAAAATTAGCATTTACATCCCATTTTTAATGGCATTCATGATACTTATAATTTCAAATAATTTTCAAAAATACAAAAAATTGATTACGGGATTCCTAGTTTTGATAGTTCTTATTCCTCTTCCATTTTTTGTCGGAAAAATTCAGCAAAATATCAGTTATCGCTTTCCTTCGGGAAGCAATTTCCAAAAATATAGACTTAGTTTTTTGATTAAAATTCCACCAGAATATTACGATATCCAAAAGATCATCAATAATGACAAAGAAAAATCCTTCATTGCCACTCTTCCTAAGACCAAGAATGATGGAACGGGAATTTCAGATTTTCCGAAATGGAAATTTTATGGAGCGGATATTACTAAAAATTTATACAGAAAAAATTTAATCGAGGCAAACAATAAAGCATATTTTCAAAGTTGGTATTTTGCGGAAGATTTTAATAAAGATAATGGAGGAAATTATTTTTGGATAGTGAAGCTTTTGGGAATAATGAATTCGCGCTATGTTATTTTTCACAAAGATGCAACGGAAAAATATGTGGAACAATCAGAATTCAAAATACGGATTTTGGAAAATGAAGGTGCGATCAAAAAAATAACGGAAAATGATTACTTTATTTTATATTCAATCCCGGATAAATTTTTTCTGCCGTACATTTCTTGGCAAAAAGACAATATTCCATTTGAATCAAATTCAAATTCAATCAGCAATAATTTTGACAAAATAAAAGAAAATTCGAAAGTTGCTAATTTTCAGGAAATAAATCCCAAAAGATTTGAAGTCGCAATGAATGGAGGAGTCGGTGACATTATTTTATCCGAACCGTTCAATGCCAATTGGAAGGCCTATTCAGTTGGTGCAAACGGAAAAGAAAAAGAAATTCCGCAGCATTTTTTGGCGAGAGGATATGCTAATGGATGGAAAATTAATAATAATGAAAATATAAAGAAAATAGTCATCGAATATTATCCTATTCGTTTGTTGTGGATTGGAATGAAAATTTCAGGCGCAACATTACTAGGTTGTATAATATATTTGGGTTATTATGGATTTATAAAAAAACGAAAAATACCCAATCTTCCTAAAGGTTCCCTTTAGGAAGCGAAACTTATTCTTCAATTAAATACTTTTCCATTTCTTTTTTATCCTTCATATACAAAGAATTTTTCCCCATAAATTCTTCATAGTCTTTAATATTTCTGAATTGCCCAAGAACAATGCCCGTGCTTACTTTAACGAGATTACTAGTTCTTTTTCCTAAATAATCCAATAAACTTGAATATGGCCAGTTGTCATTTTTAGTGTAACCATGAATAAAATTATTTTTATTCACATAGGCTGAAAGGTAAAGGAGATATTCATTAGAGTCGATGTATGCTGATTTAAAATTTCCTTGAAAAAGCGATCCGCTTCGCTTGTTTTTCATATTAAAATATTTAGTATGGCTAGTTCCAATTTTGTGCATAAATCTTTCAATACCTTTATCTGTAATTTGTTTTAAAATGAAATGATAATGATTGGGATTTAGGCAGTAGGCGAGTATTTCCACCAGAGGCTCTCTCTTCCTAAAGGTTCCCTTTAGGAAGTCATTCGGAGATTTTTGTGGGTTACTTTTTTTGTAATCGCGCCATTCAATCATTAAGCCGTCATTTGTATCATTCAAAAGATTCATTGATAACAAAAAACGGTCATAATCCTTGATTTCATGAAATATATCGCGCTTATCTACACCACGATTAAAAGTGTGGTAGTGTTCATTGTTTGCAAAATTTATTTTTCTAGTGCTCATGTGCTAATTATACCCTAAAGGTTCCCTTTAGGAAAGTTAGGGAAGTATTTCCCTTTTCTTTTTGTCTGATTTACAATAGAATAGGTTTGTAATGATTAGAATGGGAATTTCCGGCGCAACATTACTATCTTGTCTAATATACTTGGGACTTGCCCTGTTAAATAATTCCAAATTTTTTGTGAGAAAGGAAAAATAACTATGTATAAAGACCTATTATGGCAAAATGTTTCTGAAAAATCGGCTCAAATCCTATTTAACAGGGTGAAATTGGCGTAAAAGGAGAAAAGTATAACTTAAGCAAGATGACGGCTTATATTAGCCAAAAACAAGGATATGGACAATATTTTTTTTGGTATGGTAGTCTAAAGGTATGAAAAATTAACACCTCTGGTTCATATTGTGGATAATTTCCTAATAACTATATATTGAAAAATGCATCTCTTTTATTGAAAATGTTCCGGAAAATACTTTATTAAAGGAATTAGGAGAGCTCATTGATGAAAAGCAGAAGGCGTTTGTCAGGACAAAAATAAAAAGTGAAACAATTTTTTTGCTGAAAGCGCGTTGGAATATTAAGGAATAAATATATGGAGTAAGTCAAGATTTTCCTTCTATAAAAAATCAAAGCTGTTAAAGATTAAAAAATTAAGTTAAAATAATAAAATGACCAATAGCAAAATTTTAAATCATATGGAAAAATTAGATTTTAAGAAAATTTTTATCAAAAGAAATATCGACATCGCGATTACTGTAATTGCGATATTGATGGGCGCTTATTTTGGCTGGACAATTCCTCAAATGCTTATTTTTGGGATTTTTGTCTGGGTAATTCTCAATCCGGTTTCCAGCCGAATTCCGGCAATCGTAGCTTTGGCTTTTCTTGCGTTTACGCCTTTCCTGCTGGTTTTCAAAAGAGACATATTAGCCGAAGAAACAGCCATATATGCTTACTATTTTCTAATTCTGACAGTTGTTATGGCAATTTACGAAATCCGTAAAGAAGACAAAGGAGATAAAAATGATAAAGGTAAACCAAAATCCTAAATCTTCGATTCCTTAAACTTCGTTTAAGGAAAAACTTTATAACTTTATAACTTTATTCACCCAGTGAAATCCAGCTTTGCTGGTCCGCCACCGGGCGGAATTTCACAGGGTAAACTTTATAACTCATATGATGAATTTAAAATCAAAAATTCGCGAAGTTCCCAATTGGCCAATCAAAGGCGTGAATTTCAAAGACATCACAACACTTCTTCAAGACGAAAAAACATTTCGTTATGTTGTTGACGAGCTGGCGTGGCCATTCAAGAAAACCAAAATAGACAAAATTGTTGCCATCGATGCCAGAGGATTTCTTTTAGCCGCTCCTGTGGCCTATAAATTGGGCGTGGGAGTGGTTTTGGTTCGAAAGAAGGGCAAGCTTCCATATAAAACTATTCAAGCGACCTATCAGAAAGAATATGGACCCGATATATTAGCGATGCATCAAGATGCTATAAAACCCGGTGAAAAAGTCTTGATCATTGATGATTTGCTGGCTACCGGAGGAACGATGCTAGCTGCGATAAAACTCATAAAAAAATTGAAAGGAAAGATTGTCGGAATAAGTTTTATTGTCGATTTGCCATTTTTGGGTGGAAACAAAAAATTGAAAAAATATAATTTGCATTATTTAGTAAGCTATGACAAAGAATAATAAAAAAATTAAAATTAAAATCGGCATAATCGGTGGCAGTGGATTAGACGATCCAAAAATATTGAATAATTTTTCTGAAAAATCTATCAGAACGCCTTTTGGCAATCCTTCCGGAAAAATTACTTTGGGAAAAATCGGAAAAACGGAAGTGGCCATTTTGGCCAGACACGGAAAAAAACATACAATAATTCCAACTCATGTTCCATATCGTGCCAACATTTGGGCTTTGCAAAAAATTGGATGCACTCACATCATAGCAACGACAGCGTGCGGATCTTTGCGGGAAAATTTGAAACCTGGAGACATAATATTCCCGGATCAATTTATTGATAACACGAAACACAGAATCCTGACTTTCTATGAAGATAAACTTATTCATACTCCAATGTCAGAACCATTCAGCAAAGAATTGAGAAAAAAACTGGAAAATACCGCAAAAAAAATGAAAATAAAATATCACAATCACGGCACGATGATTACCATCGAAGGTCCGAGATTTTCCACCAAAGCAGAATCCCATATGTTTAGAGGTTGGGGAGCGGATTTGATCAATATGTCCACAGTTCCGGAAGTAATTTTGGCGAATGAATTGGGAATTCCATATCAATCCATTGCGATGGCAACGGACTATGATTGTTGGAAAGAAAATGAAGAACCGGTCACTTTAGAAATGATTTTGGAAATTATGAAGAAAAATTCCGAAAAAGTGAAAAAATTATTGATAGAAACAATAGCTAATTTTTAGCAAAATTTTTTTATCTATCACGCGGTTTGACACGGATAATTATATTATCTATAATTAAATTAGTTTAAAATTACAAAGAATAATGTAGAGTATTAGGAAAGTCCTGTGCAAATCAGGCGCTGTGCCGCAACTGTGATGCTTATGATGCCATAAGCAAAGTCAGAACACTGATTCTCTATTAAGTTTAATATTCATTTCTCTTCGAGCTAAAGAGAGTGGAATTGTTTATATATTTTGAAGATATAAACGAATCCGCTCGTAGAGAACGGATTTTTTTATTTAAAATATAATTTATAAAAAATAATCGCTATGACCAAAAAAACAAGCCTAATTGTGTTAGCATTAATAGCCGTCTCATTTCTAAGCTATAACACAGTTCAAGCCAAAACTGTCAGAGTAAAAGTGGACGGAGTGAAAAATTCCGAAAAATTGGTGGATGCGGATAACGCCCAAGATGTTTTGAAAGAATATAAAACTGAAATAGTTCATTATTCTTTTGGAGACTATGTGAAGTGCGTGGAAGGAAAATGTGCCGCCGGAAGCAAAGGATGGATATATATGGTAAATTGCAAAACCCCACCAATTGCGGCTGACCAATATAAATTAGACAGTGATGACTATGTAATTTGGTTTTATAAAGATTGGAATGGGAATGAAGAAAAATGCGATAAAAGCGATAGCAATATTAAGAAAACCAGCAAGATTAAAAAAGATTATGACAAGCTAAAAAAGCAAAAAAAATCGCTATTTGCCAAAAGCAAGAACTACTACAAAAACGCATATAAAAAATACTTGAAAACCAATGACGCAAAGTGGTATAATAGTTATGTAGTTTATTCTGGATATTTGAAGGACAAACTGGCTTATGCGGAAAATCCAAAATCAATTGCGACTGCTGGCAGTTTATTTAAAAGTTATTTGAATTACAATGAATATTTAACCGTTAAAGAAAATCTAGTAAATACTATAAAAGGAATAAAAATTAAACAATAAAAATAATATGAACAACATGAGCAAAAAAAAGAGAATTGGTTTATTCGCGCTTCTGGTTTTGGGAGGAATTGGCTATCGGTTTCTTTGGGAAAATATTCCCAATTTCGAACCTGTCACTTTGGTCTGTCTGCTCGCCGGAACTTATCTGGGAAGAGAAAAATATTTGGTTCCCTTCGCGGTGATGCTCACGACCGATCTGTATTTCGGAATTAGCACAATATCAATTTTTGTTTATTCCGCGTTTGTTTTTACCGTTCTGATGGGAACAGGAATCAAAAATCCCATTGATTCAGTGAAAAAAGGATTTTATTCCAGCGTTTTCTTTTTTCTTTGGACTAATTTCGGAGTCTGGCTATTGTTTAATATGTATTCAAAAGATTTTTCAGGATTAATCCAATCCTATGTGATGGGATTGCCATTTTACCGAAATACTTTTATCAGCTCAGTAGTTTTAGTTGGATTTGTTTACTCCGCCGTTTATGTTTTTGAAAAAGTTTACAAAAAAGAATGGAATCCAGCGAAAGCGCTGGGACGAGTTATAAAGTTATAAAGTTATAATGTTATAAAGTTTACCCTGTGAAATTCCGTCGAAGACGGACCAGCAAAGCTGGATTTCACTGGGTGAATAAAGTTTTTCTAAAATAAGCGATAGTTTTTACCAGTCCTTCTTCCAAATTTATTTTCGGCTCCCAATCGAGCTTTTCTTTCGCCAAACTTATGTCCGGCTGTCTTTGTTTTGGATCATCTTGCGGAAGGTCTTTATAAATAATTTTACTCTTAGATTCCGGAATTAATTGCAAAATCTTTTCTGCCAATTCTTTGATGGTAAATTCTCCCGGATTGCCGATATTAACCGGGCCAATGAAATTTTGGTCATTATTCATCATTCGGATCATGCCTTCAATCAAGTCATCTACGTACTGAAAACTACGTGTTTGGGATCCATCCCCATAAATCGTAATATCCTTGTTTTGAAGCGCTTGGACGATGAAATTAGACACTACTCGGCCATCATTTGGGTGCATATTAGGCCCATAGGTGTTGAATATGCGTATAACGCGGATATCTAGCCTATGTTGGCGCCAATAGTCAAAAAATAGCGTCTCAGCGCATCTTTTACCCTCGTCGTAGCAGGAACGGATGCCAATTGGGTTAACTTTGCCCCAATAAGCTTCTGTTTGAGGATGAACTTCCGGATCGCCATAAACTTCCGATGTGGAAGCTTGCAGTATTTTTGCTTTTACACGTTTAGCTAATCCAAGCATATTTATGGCGCCAATGACTGATGTTTTGGTTGTGTGGACAGGATTATTCTGATAATGGATTGGCGAAGCAGGGGAAGCTAAATTATAAATTTGGTCCACTTCAAGATAGAGCGGGAAAGTGACATCGTGGCGGATCATTTCAAAATTAATATTGTCGAGCAAATCTTTGACATTCGTTTTGCTGCCGGTAAAAAAATTATCCGCGCAGATAACTTCATTGCCTTCTTGCAAAAGCCTTCGGCATAAATGCGAACCGACAAAACCTGCCCCACCTGTTACGAGAATTTTTTTCATAAAAAAATTAGTTAAAGGTTTACCCTGTGAAATTCCGCTCCGCGGACCACGCATAGCGTGGTATTTCACTGGGTTAATAAAGTTGAAAGTTATAAAGTTAGTAAAAAAATTAGGTTAAAACTTTATAACTTAACCAAAGTATATCAAATTTTAGTCCTTTTTACTATTTTTCGTACAGCTTGATTATTACCGAAAATTGAGATAAAATTAGTTTGTATTAAGTTTTTAATCCAATTAAGTATATGGTAGATAAAAATCTTAAACTATCCATAGTTGTGCCAGTTTTTAATGAAGAAGGAAATGTCCGGGAGCTTCATCGGGCGATTTTTTCTGCTTGTCAAAAACTAGGCAATAATTTTGAAATCATCTTTATTGATGATGGTTCAACAGACAAAACGGCTGAAAATTGCAAAAATCTGACACCGTTGAAATTTATTCAATTCCGTCAAAATTTCGGCCAAACTGCCGCTTTTGACGTCGGAATAAAAGAAGCGAAAGGAGACATCATCATCACAATGGACGGAGATTTGCAAAATGATCCTGAGGACATCAAGTTACTTTTGGAAGAAATGGAAAAGGGCTATGATGTTGTTTCCGGATGGCGCTGGCAAAGAAAAGATTCTTTTATGAAGAAATTTTTCTCGCGCGTTGCCAATTTGCTGCGCAAAATTTTAATCAAAGACAATATCCATGATTCCGGATGCAGTTTGAAAGCGTACAAAAAAGAGTGTTTTGATGGCGTGGATCTTTTTGGGGAAATGCATCGATTTATTCCGGCCATTCTGGAGTTGTCAGGCTTCAAGGCTGGAGAAGTGAAAGTATCGCATCATCCAAGAATTCACGGCAAGACCAAATATAATTGGAAGCGGGCGCTGAAAGGCTTGGTAGATATGTTTTCAGTTTGGTTTTGGAGAAAATATGCCAGCAGACCGCTCCATCTTTTTGGCGGAACCGGAATTATTTTTTCTTTGATTGGTTTTGCAATCCTGATTTGGATGGCTTTGGAAAAATTATTTTACAACCAGTCGCTCTCAGAAAAAATTTGGCCACTGGTCGGTTTGTTTATGATCATGGTAGGAATCCAGCTTTTTGTTTCAGGACTTTTGGCGGATATTTTAATTAGGAATTATTACAAAAACCGCGGAACAATGAATTATACTATCAAAGAAATAACAAGCAGGTAAAATTATTATTTTTTAACTTTATAACATTATAACTTTTTACCCAGTGAAATACCACGCGAAGCGTGGTCCGCAGAGCGGAATTTCACAGGGTGAACTTTATAACTATATGCGATTAGCATTTATTGGCACTGGTTACGTTGGATTAGTGACTGGTACTTGCATGGCCGAAATGGGCCATGATGTTATTTGCGCCGACATAGACAAGAAAAAAATTCAAAATCTGAAAAAAGGAATTATTCCAATCTATGAAATGGGATTGGAGGAATTGGTGGAAAGAAATATCAAAGAAGGACGATTGTCATTCACAACTGATATAAGGCATGCAATTGAAGAATCCGAAGTGGTTTTTAACGCGGTTGGCACTCCTGAAGACAAAAAAACCGGACAAGCGGACTTGCAATATGTTTTTGCGGTTGCGGAAAGTTTTGGGAAATATATCAATAAATATAAGATTTTTGTGAACAAATCCACGGTTCCGGTGGGCACGGCAGAAAAAGTGGCGCAGATAATTAAAAAGCATAACAAAAAAAATATTGAATTCGACGCGGTTTCCAATCCGGAATTTTTGCGGGAGGGCGCTGCGGTGAAAGATTTTTTGAATCCTGATAGAGTGGTTGTCGGAGTTTCATCAGAAAAAGCTCAGCGCGTGATGGAAAAAATATACAAACCGATTGCCAGAATCGGGAGACCGATTGTTTTTACGGATGTGAAAAGCGCGGAAATCATCAAATACGCATCCAATGCCTTCTTGGCTACGAAAATATCATTCATCAATGAGATAGCCAATTTTTGCGAAAAAGTGGGTGGCAATGTCAAAGAAATTTCCAAAGGAATGGGAATGGATTCTCGAGTGGGCAATCGCTTTTTGCAGGCCGGCATAGGTTACGGCGGATCGTGCTTTCCAAAAGACGTGAAGGCGCTGATTCACACTGGGAAAGAAAATGGTTATGAATTTAAAATAGTTTCCGCAGTTGACGAAGTGAATCAAAAACAAAAGCTAAAAGCTTTTCATATTTTGAAAGATAGAATGAAAAATTTGAAAGGAAAAAACATCACACTTTGGGGATTGAGTTTCAAGCCGAGGACAGATGATATTCGAGAAGCACCATCATTGGATACGATTGAAAATATTTTTGCAATGGGCGGAAATATCTTGGCTTTCGATCCTGTGGCAGAAGAAAATATGAAAAAAAATTTCAAAACAAAAAAAATAAAATATTTTTCCAATCCATATTTGGCTTTGAAAAATTCCGATGTTTTGATGATAATGACCGAATGGGATGAATTTCGCAATCCGGATTATGCAAAAATGACCAAATTGATGCGGGGAAAAATTATTATTGACGGACGGAATGTTTTGGACAGATCTGAAGCAGAGGGGGAAGGATTTGAGTATTTTGGAATTGGAGTATAAAAACTTTAAAATCCAAAATCTAAAATCCAAATGACAAATAAATATATAATTTAAAACATTGTAGTTTTATTGGAAATTGGAGTTTTGTAATTGGGATTTGTTAATTTGTATGAAAATATTATTCTTTAACTACGAATATCCTCCACTGGGCGGGGGAGCAGGAAACGCTTCCTTTTATATTTTGAAAGAATTTTCAAAAATTTCTGAATTGGAAATTGATTTTGTCACATCTTCCATAGATTCCGAATATCATTTGGAAAAAATGGGAGAAAAAATTAATATCCATCGTTTGCCGATTGGGAAAAATAAAAACAATTTACATTTCCAATCGCAAAAAGATCTTCTGGTATATTCATGGAAAGCTTATTTTTTCGCTAGAAAATTAATTAAAAAAAATAACTATAACCTAAGCCATTCATTTTTTACAGTGCCATGCGGATTTTTATCGCTTGTGCTGAAATGGCAGTATAAAATACCATATATTGTGTCTCTTCGCGGAGCCGACGTTCCGGGATATGCTGAAAGGTTTTCTTTTATTTATAATCTATTGAAACCGGTGATAAAAACTATTTGGAAAAATTCCTCAGCCGTGGTTTCCAATAGCCAAGGCCTAAAAGATCTAGCTCTCAAATCTCGAGAGGGGCAGGAAATAGATGTTATTTATAACGGTATAGATACGGAGCAATTTTTTCCAAAACCAGAATTGAAAAACACAATGTCCCAATTTATTATAACTACGGGGGCATCCAGGGTAACACAGCGCAAAGGATTAAACTACCTAATTGAGGCAGTTGCTCAATTGTTGCCGAAAGACCCAAATATTTTGGTTAAAATAATGGGGGACGGTGACGCCAAGGATGAACTTGAAAAGCTGGCAAAAAATTTAGGAATTGAAAATAATATTAAATTTATCGGACGAATTCCGAGTGAAAATACCACTCCGCATTATCAGGAAGCAAGTTTATTTGTGCTGCCATCATTAAACGAAGGAATGAGTAATGCAATGCTCGAAGCGTTGGCGTCAGGACTTCCAATAATTGCCACAGATACCGGAGGAACGAAAGAATTATTGAACGATGGAGAAAATGGATTTATCGTCAAGATGAAAGATAGTAGTGATATCGCCGAAAAAATTGAAAAACTGATCCAAAATCCAGAATTACGCCAAAAAATGGCTTCAGAAAGCCGAAAAATTGCTGAAAATTTCAGTTGGAAAAAAGTAGCTAGTCAATATGCCGAGATCTATAAAAAAATAACTAGGAAATAAATTTTACCTCATTACCTAATATGGTAGTGGCAAAATAAATGAAATCAAAAAAAACTTTAAAAATAATTTTAAAAGTTTTGGTCAGTCTTGGTTTTTTATATTGGGTCATTCTAAAAGTGAATTGGCTGGAAGTTTGGTATTATTTGCAAAAAATAAGTTTTTGGCAGATGGCGCTTTATATCAGTATTGTTTTATTTGGAATGCTGATTTCTTCATATAAATGGAAATTGCTGGCTAATTTCAAAGGCATCAAACTTTCTCACTGGGATTTTTTCAAGTTCTATCTGACCGGAACTCTTATTAATAATGTGATGCCGTCCTTTGTAGGAGGCGATGCCTACCGAGCTTATCAGATCGGCAAGCCGGAAAAAAAATATACTGAAGCGGCTTCCAGCGTCCTGATGGACAGAATTACCGGTTTTGTGGGAGCGACAATTCTGTCGGTGCTCTTTGCGATTTTTAATTTCAAGAATGTAATGAAATATGAAACTTTGGTTATTGCTAACATTTTATTACTCGCATCATTTTTTATCGACATTGCTTTGGCTAAAATGAGAAAAGTTACTTTTTTGAAAGAAAAAGTAAAAAAACATTTACCGGCTAAGGTAGTGGAGTTTCTCCAAGACTTGTTCAGTTACAACCGCAATTCAAAAATTTTAATAAAGTCGGTTGTTTGGGGAGCTATTTTTTCTTTTGTGGGAGTAGCGCTTTCCAATTGGGTTCTTTTTTGGGCGCTGGACATCCAAATCAGCATTTGGAATTATCTTTCAGCTATTTTTTTAGTCAGTATTGTATCATCGATTCCAATCAGTATGAATAATATCGGAATAAAAGAATGGGCATATGTCGTTTTTTTTGGAATTTTTGGCATCAGCAGTTCGCTGGTTCTGACTGTGGCATTGCTGAGCCGGTTTCTTCAAATGGTTTTGAGTTTGTCGGCGTTGCCGATATATATCAAGAATAAATGAAGCTTCTCGCAGCTTGCTGCGAGATATAAAGCGAAATTCGCCGAAGCCCTTATTTTTCCAGAAAATTTAAATTAAATAAAATTCCACTTTTGTAATAAGGCTAAGAAATATTCAGCGAAGGAGAATAATTTTTTTATTTATTTTTTTCAGCGTTTATTGTGTAAATACCACTTTTGTTTGGCGCGATAACATTTTTTGCGCTTATTCCAGGTCCGTTTAATTCTATATTTTTTGAATTATCTCCGAAAATAGAAACACAATTTTCTATTTTTTCCGGACAAGTTAAGTTTTTTGAAGCAAGGGTATTAATATTAGTGAATTCAAAAATAGGTCCGGATTCCATATTTATATTTATATTTTTCAAAGTGACATTCTTAGAGTTGTTGATTATAACGCCATTTAGGGATGTTGTATCGAAATTTTCAAAGTCAATGTTTTCCACCGGACTATTTGGCGATCCATGCAAAGAAATAGTTGTTTTAGCTTTAGCGCAACTAATATCTCGTATGTGAATATTACGAAAAAGTGGCAATTCAGTATTAATGATTGGATTGAAGGGTTCTTGATAATCAGCAGTAATCTGTATGGCATCGCGCATGACATTTTTCATAGTAAGACCTTGAATCCAAATATTTTCCACAATTCCACCTCGACCCATGGCAGATTTTATGCGTAATCCAAATTCAGAATGATTGGCGGATAAATTATAGGCAAAAATATTTCTAACGCCGCCAGACATTTCGCTGCCTATTGCAATTGCTCCGTGGGCATTTTTAATGTTAGAATTTCTCACAACAATATTTTCCGAGGGTATATTGACTCGCAAACCATCCTGGTCTCTCCCTGATTTTATTGCAATTGCATCGTCACCTGTGTCAAAGGTCGAATTTTCCACCAAAATATTTTTTGATGAATCTAAGACAATTCCATCGGTGTTTGGTCCTGGATCGGTAAGAATAGTAATGTTTTTTATTACAATATCATGGCTATAAATCGGATGAACGGTCCACATAGGGCCTTTAATGAAAGTTGGACCGTCAATTAGAATATTTTTGCAATTGACGAATTGGATGAATGACGGACGCAGACCATCTTCTGGTTTTCCAAATACTCGATTTTCAACCGGGGTATTTTTATTTCCCATTTCATAAAGTTTTTCAGTAGTGTAATTTCCTGCTATTTTCCACCAATTTACATCTCCCTGCCCGTTTATTTTTCCTTCGCCTGTTAGGGCTATATTAGTACAATCGTTAGCGTAGATTGGCGGGGAATAATTATAATACTCAATTCCTTCAAAACGGGAAAAAACGACAGGCAAATAATCATCAAGATTAGTGCTGAAAAGAATTTCTGCGTCTTTCCCCACCTCCAAATGAATATTGCTTTGCATTTTAATGGGGCCAGTCAACCACTTTCCGGCAGGAACAACAACTTTTCCACCTCCTTTTTTTACGCAGTCGGTAATGGCATCAGAAAAAGCTTTCGTATTCATAGTCACTCCGTCTCCAATAGCTCCAAATTCAGTAATATTGCAAACATTTTCCGGAAAAATTGGCTGTTTTATTTCGGGCATTTCAAAAGGTGGAATTACTTTGTCCTGCTCGGGAAAAGCATTGACCGAATAAGTCAGATAAACCGGTTCCTTTTTGAATCCAAGTACGGCTAGCAAATTCTTTCTAAACTTTGTGTTGAAAGAAAAAAATAATATGATGCAAATTAAAATAAATAATCCTCCAAACGTTAATATTTTTTTTGATTTTGTCATCATATTTTAATTATTGATTATTCCAAAAAGCTTTTTTCCAAGTCAAATTTTCTTCAATCAATTCGGACTGTTCCATTTTCTTTTTTTCAGTTTGAATATCCGTATTAATCTTTTCGGGCTTTGGCGTCAAATAATAAACTTCGAGTATTCCGAAATTTTTTTCTTCTGCAACATCAAAAAATTGGGCGCGATATTCTCGAAGAGGTGTTTTATTAATCAGAAAATAGTTGGCTTTTTTGTAAATAGTATCAGTTTGGAAATTTCCATAGAATTCAATGCCGCGTTTTTGCAGGTGATACCAAAAAGTTGTTTCAAATTCCGGAATAGACTGAATGTAAATTGGATAGCCATTTTTTTTGTATGTCGACTCGATATAATTGACTACTGCCAATTGCCTTTCCAATGGAACCCGGAAAAAATCAGGAAAAATATCTTCCGTTTTGACGCTTACGGATTCAATATCGGCATTCTCCAGTTGTCGGAAAGAGCGGTTTATTTGATAAAGATTAAAAGAGGCAAGGGCAATAATAATTAAAACTGCAACTAAAAAACGTTTTTTGTTTTTTTGAGGCTTGATCAAATCCAAAATCAATCCCAAAAAAACGAAAGCGAGAGGACTAACAAGCAGAAAAAAGCGGGGATAAATCCGATAACCTCTAATGATGGAATAAAAATATAAAAAAGAAAAAATAAACCAAAGGAAAGTGAGGATCAAAAAGTTTTTGTGATCTCCAGACTTTTTTTGCAGAAGATTTTTTATCAGCAAAAAAATTCCTAATCCAAAATAGAGTAACCCCGCAATTCTTAAAAATAAGTCCAAAGTTTGCGGATAGTCGTCTAATCCGAGAGAGTATCCTTTTGGTTGCTTTTCATTTATCTGATCATTGCCACTGATAATCAAAAAATATTCAAAGGCGTTATATTGAATGTCCTTGAAAATATTTTCAGTGAAAGTGCCTTGGCTGCCAGTAGTCCTTTTTTCTAATTTCCCGGAAAAATAGGATATATTCTGGCCTTTAGTTTTGATTTCGTGCGCAATGACAGGCGAGTAGAGCAAAATAATAATAGCCAACGCGGAAGCCCATATTTTCCATTTGAAATGCGGACGTTTGATGAGAAAAAATAAAAAAACGATTGGAGGAATAACAAAAAAAGAATTGAAATGAATCTGAGTGAGGATAGTTGCTACCGCGACGGAAGAAAGAAACCATACGCTTTTTCTTTTTTCGCCATCGGAAACGCTTCGAAGCATTGAATAAAAAAGCAAAAGAGTGAAAAATGGCAGAACATTCGGACTCCAAGAGAAACGGGAATAAAGAACATTATAAAGGGAGACGCAAAAAAGAAAAAGGAGCATCAGGGAAATTTTTCGCGAAAAATAAATCCGCGAAAACAAAAAGAAAAGGGGAAGCGCCAGAATGGAGACAATGAGAACCAACATAGCGTGGCCAGTCGGATTGTCGCCAAAAACCATAGCACAGACATACTCCATGTAATAAAAGGCTGGTCCCAGCCGCAAGGATCGTCCGCCTCCGGCAGTTGGGCCAAGGAGTGGCAATTCTCCGATGCTTTTTTCTACAGCTTGGGAAACAATAATAGTGTCGAATGATTGGTCAATTTCAAAGTGGAGCCAATCGGAAAAATGATAAGTCCGAAGAAAAATTCCTAAAGAAATTATCGCAAGAATCAGAATAATTAATTTATATTTTTTCAAAACTCCCATCGGTTTATTTTTTGTAAATAAGTGCGGACGGAACAATCTTCACAAAATTATTTTCTCGTCCAGCCATAATTATTTTATATGACAAACCCTCTTCTGTTTCATAGGCTTTTTGAAAATCAAAATAATCATCAACGACGGGAGATATTTTCAAGCTTCTGGACTTCCGGCCGGATGATGTCACGAAGTAATCGAAATGGACAGGTAAAAGATCTTTTCTTTTGAATCCGATGATGCATTTACCTTTGAATTCAGCACAAACAGCGCCTTTGTCGGACCAGATGATAAGATTTTCCGAATCTGGCAGATTATTTAAATATTGGGCAGCCTCAAAACTGCCATCTCCCATATCTTTGAGATTAACCAGATATTTTTTTGGCAGAAGGTCGGATGCGTAAGCAAAATAAAATGGTTTTACTGAATTTAATTCTCCAACAAGAAGAACAAAGAGCAGAGCGAAAAATAAAAATTCATAATGAAACTTTTTGATTTTCAATAAATTTCTAACCTTGGAAAATCCGATGGCGGCGATTATAAACACCAAAGGATAGAGTGCGATTTGATAGCGGACAGTTGCAACTACGCTATTGACGGTAGAAGCGAAATAATAAAGAAAAATAAAAAGGATGAAATAAAATATCGTACGATTTTCATAGGAAAACTTTGCTGATTTTTCTTTCAGGTTGTAAAAAATGGCTACCAAAATAAAAATAAAAGTGATAGGGGAAATTGCAAAAATCAAACTATAAATATCAGCCAAAATTTTCCCGGCAAAAATCATCAATCCGGGAGAGGTTCCTTTTGGAGAAGCGATAATGCTTTCAAAATTGAAAAATTTCATTCCTAAATATGTATTAATCAAAACAAAGAGAATGGATGCCAAAAATAATCCCACAACAAGCAAAGTTAAAATTCTCTTGTAACGAGAAAAAAAGTTCAGAATGAAAGAAAATATTTTATTCTTGAAAACAAAGTAATCTACTGCTAAGATTGCAAACAATCCTGCAAAAAGCGGCCAAGTGGTTTTGAAAGCCTTGCTGAGAACTGTTCCGGAAAGGATTAATTTTGGATTAACCCATGTGGCTGGGAAAAGCGCAAAAAAAGTAATCAAAGAAATCAAAACTAAAATAAGATAATAAATAGATTGTTTTTTTAAATATTTTCCAAGAGCTGGTTTGTTTTCGGAAAAAATATATTCCAAAAAAGGGATTGCCAGAAAAAAAACATAAAGAATATTGCCTACATACTTGGTTAGTAAGGAAAGTCCCAAAAAAATCCCGCTAGCATAAAGATATTTTTTGTTTTCGTCCTTTTGAAATATCAGATAGCTAAGAATGGAAAGCGGTAGAAACAGCCAAAAAAGCGAATCCGGATTGATAATGAGAGACATTCCAAATAATGTGGGGGACAGCCCGATAAAAATAAATCCGGCTAGGGCTACACTAAGACCAAAAAGCTTTTTGAGAAAAAAATAAAAAAGTGGCAGCATCGCCAGGGTAAAAATAAAAATCGGCAGACGGAAAACAAAATTTATCTTATCAATGTCTTGGAGTTGGGCGTCCGTCTTGGGATCACCTCGGAGAGATTTGTATGGCATCGGATCTATTTGAGTCAGCCCCCATCCTGAAAGAATAGCTACAGTTATTCCCGGCTTGTCATTAATTTTAGTGCTCTTCCATTTATGATTTTCAATAGCGTTCCAAAATTTTGAGGTACGGTCATATGTCCAATAAGGCTCATCTACAGCAGAAAAACGAGAAAGACGGGGAATACCGAGACTGGCATTAATGATAATAACCAGAGAAACTAAAATAATAGGCAATATTTTTTTGGCTCTTTCCATTAAATTTAATCAATTTTTACAATGCATAAATATGGTCTAATTATAATAGAAAAAGGGCTAAATGTAAATATAATATTTTAGCATGGTTGGCACGTTGATTTTTCCTGAAAATAATGTAAAATTAAACGTAGTTAAAAGAAATAATTTTATCTCAATGAAGAAATTTTTGGCGGATAAAAAAGTACAGATAGCTATTATATTGATTTTAATCATGGCCGCGGCATTTGCGGTCAGGTTTTATAAATTTCACGATTGGCTTTATTTCAAAATGGATCAGGCGCGTGATGTGTCGATGACAAGCAATGCCTTGCGGAACGGGCCGGAATATTTGCCGCTCCTTGGCCCGCGAGCAGGAGCAACCAAGGTAACGCACGGATATTTGCGCCTCGGGCCGGCTTTTTATTATTTCCAATATTTGGCAGGGAAAATTTTTAATTCATCCAGCCCTGATGTCTTGGCCTATCCCGATTTGTTTTTTTCCATTGCCGTCCTCCCGTTGCTTTATCTTTTGTTGCGGATTTATTTTTCAAGGAAAATATCTTTTTTAATTTTGGTAATGTATGCTTTTTCTTTTTTGGTAATTCAATACTCCCGTTTTGCCTGGAATCCAAATTCATTGCCATTTTTCGCGATTCTGAGTTTCTATGGCTTGCTGAAATTTCTCAATGATGAGAATCAAAAAAAACGAAGATGGTGGATTGCACTGTGGACACTGGGATTATTAGTGGGTTCCCAACTCCATTTCTTTGGTTTTTTCAGCCTAGTGGGTATTTCAGGGTTTTTAGTGGCGGTTCACTACGAAATTTGGAAAATAGATAATATTCGCAGGATTTTTTCCAAAAAAGTTCTGAAAAAATATTTGCCATATATTGGCGCAGTGGTTCTAGTTTTTGCGATTACTTATTCTCCGGTAATAATTAGTGATGTGATGAGGAAAGGTGAGAATTCACAGAATTTTTTTGAAGCTATTCGAAATAAACCCAGCGACAAGCCATTAACCGATAAAATAATCAAAAATTTTGGGGAACAGCTGGATTATTATTGTTTAGTGACATCATCGGAATGCTATAAAGGCACATTCAAAAATCATAAAATTCCGGCCATTTTTACGGGAGCTATTTTTTTGGCCGGTTTTTTGGTTTTGGTGGCTGGTTTGCGAAAAAAACGCAACCAAAAAGAAAAAGATTTTCTTTGGCTGGTATTGATTTGGATGGGCGTTTTCTTCATTCTTTCTATTCCGGTGGCTTTTCAATTGCGTCCCAGGTTTTTCATTTTAGTTTTTCCAATTCCTTTCATTTTAGTCGGTTTGATTTATGAATTTTTGGAAGAAAAATTTAGGATAATTGGGAAAATAATAGCGTGGATTTTAGTCTTGGCAGTTTTATTTCTCAATTTTCGCGGAACATATCTTTGGTTCAAGGAACAAACTGACGCGCAAGTGAAAAAAATTCAAGCTGAAAGAACTCTGATTCTCAAAGTGAAAGACGGAGTGACGCTGGGCCAGCTTGAGCGTGTGACCGATTTCATTTATCAAAATAGAAAGACAAACGCTAATATTTATTTTTATGTGAAACCGGAACATGTCGCGCCTATAAAACATCTGCTATTCCGAAAAGATCCAAAAATGGTTGCTTTACCTCTAAAAATAAACGAGGATCCTAATGCCCAATATTTTGCCATCACGCCAGTGCATCGCAAGCTTGAACCGGTGACAAAAAAATTCGGAGACACATTTACCGTCAAGCAATCCGAAAAGGTGGGGCAATTAATGGTTTCTGAAATTGAATTTACCAGCCGGCCTGTTTCAACGGAGTTTCGATTTAATAAGTCTCGAAGCAAGAGCGATCGGATATACTGGAAAGATATTTTTGGCATAAAAGAAAATCCGGAAAATATTATCGAAGCCGATAGTTATGAATAAAAAAATAAATTGGAAAATCATTGTTTTTTTGGCGGTTATTGCGGTGGCAATTTTTTTCAGGGTCTATAAATTCGATGATTGGCTGCTTTTCAAAGGCGATTCCTTCCGAGACGCTCTTTTGGTTTCCCATTCATTCGACAATGGAGTCAGGGATCTTCCGTTATTGGGTCCGAAAGCCGGAGGGACAAAACTGAGGCTTGGTCCTATTTTTTATTATTTCCAATATTTATCAACAATAATTTTCCAAAGCAAGGAAGCGCCGGTTTTTGCTTATCCAGTGCTTTTTTTCTCGTTATTAACTATTCCGCTGGTTTATTTTTTTCTGCGCAAATATTTCAATCAAAACTGGTCGTTTGCTCTGGCCGGAATGTTTTCACTTTCATTTTTGACGATTGAATATTCCCGTTTTGCTTGGAATCCGAATGCAATTCCTTTTTTCAATATCCTGTTTTTTTACGCGCTTTTGGAAATTTTCAGCGAAAAGAATAGGATAAACAAAATTTGGTGGTTTCTGGTTGCCGGAATTTCTTTTTCCATTGCCTCGCAACTCCATTACGCCAGTTTTTTGGGACTTCCGATAATAACCTTCTTGCTCATGGTTATTAATAGGAAAAAATTGAAAGGTATTTTTACATTAAAGAGAACTCCTATTTTTTTTGGAGTGGTGATATTCTTTTATATTCCGGTAATCATCAATGAAATTCTTACACAAGGGGACAATTCCAAACAGTTTTGGATTTCAATATTTAGCAAATCGGAATATCACTCTATCTTCAGCAATTTATTTGTTGAAGCGAAATTTTTTTCCAAGAATTTCCTGCGGATTTTATTCGGATATTTGGGAGACAACAAAATTTTATTTTTAATTTCTGGGATTTTTATCACTATCTCATTTTGGTTTAATGCGCATCTTTTCAAAAAAGAAAAAGAACCGATGAAAAGAAGTTTTCTGGGGCTTTCATTGGCGATATTCTTGGCTTATTTTTTCCTTTATATCCCGCTGGCTTTCAGCATTGATCGTCCGCGTTTCTTTTTGCCGAGTGTAATCGTCCCATATATATTTTTTGGATATCTCGCCTCTAGCGCCAAGGAAAAAATCACAAAAATTTTGGCAGTCGTGGCGGTAGTTTTTGTGTCCGGAATTAATCTCTATTTCTTGACTGCCTGGCTTTCCGAGATGAATGTTTCTCAAAATTCACCCATTGATCCGGAAAAATCCATAATTTTGCAAGAAAAAGGGAGCATGGCGTGGTGGACTTGGGCTCATTTCAAAAAATCCGCGAAATACATCAACCAAGACTGCCAAGGTAAGTCGATTTATTATATGATAGAAAAAGATATGGTAGATTTCAGGAAATCTATAGATTATGCTTTTCGAAGTATCAAGGAAACTAGACCCCTTCACAAATTAAATCGTTCGATTCTTTATAACCTGAATGGATGTTACTATTATATCTCTACTCCAAACACAGCTATCCCGGAAATTATTACAAACTTTACTCAAGATAAACCGGCTGATCTTGGTAATGTTAGTATTACTCGCTTTTATTTCAATCCGGATGTCATGAAAGAAATAGATGAGGATCAAACGGGCAGTGAAACTGAAGAAAATGAAGAAGGAGACTCTGATAGATCCCCAGAAAAAAAATTACGCCATGACAGGCGGTATTGGGAGGATGTTTTTTATTTTGTAAATAAATTTTTCAATAAATAAAATGAATTTCAAAAAAATAAAAGAAATTTCCAGCAAAAAAACATTCAAAATACTCTTTGTGATAATTCTTGTTGGAATTTTTATGCGTGCCTACAATTTTCATGATTGGATGCGATTTGAAGGAGATCAATCCCGAGACGCTGCAGTTGCGGATAATGTTTTGTCCGGGAAAGCCGATTGGCCGCTTCTTGGCCCTCATATGAATCACACCACCTTCAAATTAGGCGCAATTTATTATTATTTCCAAATAATTTCAGCCAAAATTTTTGGCCATACTCCCGAAAGCGTGGCATATCCGGATCTTTTCTTTTCAATTTTATCCATTCCTTTGCTTTTCTTTTTTTTGAAACGTTATTTTTCCGAAAATTTATCTCTGTCAATCACAGGATTATATTCCTTATCCTTTTTTGCGATTAAATATTCCCGTTTTGCTTGGAATATCAACCCAATTCCCTTTTTTGTGATCCTATTTCTGCTTGCACTTCTTGAATTTTTGCTAAACAAGGAGAAAACGCGATGGATCTGGATAGTTTCTCTAGGAATCGCTATTGGCGTTGGCTATCAGTTGCATGCTATTTTGTTATTTCTTCTTCCCACAACGACCTTCGTAGTTTTTTTGATGATAATGAATGGGAAATGGGCTTCCAAAAGTCTTTGGCTAAAGTGGGCTGTAGTTATGGCGGTATTTTTAGTGCTTAATACCGGTCAGATTATCAGCGAGATGAAAAATAATTTCAATAATTCAAGAACACTTGTCCGGCTGGTTTATCACCAAATTTTCGAAACTCCAAACACAATGATTACGGATTTTGAAGAGGCGACTGTTTGCCATATTGAGACAAACACCTTGATACTTACCTCCTATGGCGATCAAGAAAATTGCGATTTTTCCTATGCCAGATTATTCAGCGAAAAAGCCGGAAAATATTTGAAAATCATAATGAAAAACCAAACTGAAACGATTATATTTATTTTAGGATTAATTTTTTCGGTTTTTGGATATGGATCAATATATTATCATTTTAAAAAAGAAAAGGATAGGGATAAGAAATATTTTCTCGGGCTCGTTCTTTTGTATTCAGGAATTTCATTTTTTATTTTAATGATGGTTGGAAATTTGCTGAGGCCTCGATATTTTATTCATACTGTATTTGTTCCTTTAATTTTCGTTGGATTTTTAATAATGTATCTGAATAAGCGATTTCCGAATCGAAAAATATGGATAACTTTTTTCATAATTTTGTTTATTTTGATAACTAACGTAATTTCAATTTATGCTGAAACCAAGGAGTTGGTCGAAAAAAGGCGTAGTGAGGATCGTTATGTGGTTCTGGGGGAAGCGGAGGCGATAATTGATTACATTGAAATGAAATCGGAAAATAAGAAAGAAATTTACATTTCCGGAAGCCCTGGCTATATCTGGGAATTTTATAATCCCTTGCGCTATATTGCCAATAAAAAAGGCATAATGCTCATTCAGACTGAACATCGCAATGATTTTCCGCTAAATCAGATGGTTTTTTATATAACTCCGAAAATAAAAGATAGTTCTACTATAAGTGGACGCCCAATTGAAGATTTGAAAATATTCGGACAGGTGGCAGTTTATAAATTAGGGATTTGATTTATGGATAAAATCAAAAAAATATTTTCTAATACCCGTTATTCGATATGGATTTTATTCGGGATTATTTTAATCGGAATATTTTTGCGCACCTATAATTTCCATAACTGGCTTTATTTTGGCGGAGACCAGGCTCGTGATGCGGCGCTGATTGGAGATGTAGTAAATGGGAAAGCCGGATGGCCGCTTCTTGGCCCGCACATGAAAAACATGGAATTTAAAATGGGCCCGATTTATTATTGGTTCGAAATAATTTCTGCCAAAATTTTTGAAAATGGTCCGGACAAAATAGCTTATCCAGATCTGTTTTTTGGAATTTTATCCATCCCGCTTCTTTATTTTTTCCTGAAGCGATATTTCAAAGTAAATTTATCGTTGGCTATTGTTGGTTTATTTTCCGTCTCATATTTTGCGATAAAGTATTCTCGCTTTACTTGGAATCCTAATTCTGTACCGTTTTTTGTTATTTTGCTTCTATTTTCATTTCACGAATTTTTAGTTAAAAAAGAAAAAACCGGATGGATTTGGATTGTACTAGTTGGGATTTCCATGGGAGTGGGAATCCAGCTCCATGCCATACTGCTGGTTCTTTTTCCAATCTTTTCTCTCATTATTTTTATTTATTCAATCAAAAATATTCCTAAGATTTGGAAAAAGTGGACCGTTATTCTGACAGTTGCTATGATTATCAATGCCCCTCAAATCATAAGTGAATTCAAAACCGGATTTTCCAATTCAAAACTTTTTTTCAGTAATTCCAATGCCAGCAATGCGCAATCAATAAGAAACCTTGAATATCTAGTGGATTGTAATATTCAGGCTAATCTAAATATAGTTTCCTCCATGGGAGGTGAAGATCGATGTGATTTTTTGTACCGGAAATTATTTCAAAATATTTTTTCGTTAAAAAAAATAATAAAAAACGGATACACACAGATTGCAGTCATGCTGATCGGAATATCACTATTGTTTTCGGGATACTTGCTTTTATTTTTACGATTAAAAAAAGAAAAAAATGAAAATAAGAAATATTTCCTGGGATTAGTCCTTGTCTATGCGATTCTTTCATTGCTTGTGATGTTGCCCATCGGAAATAGCCTAAGAATTCGCTACTTTATGCACATAGTTCCTTTGCCATTTATTTTTCTAGGTCTTATCGCTGATTTTTTAAACAAAAAAGTAAAATGGGGAACATTGGCGGTCATAGCTATTTTTGTGTTATTTTTTTCTACAAATGCTGTTTCAATTTATGGATCCGCAAAAAGTTTTTACGCTAAAAATAAAAGCTATCAGGATTTTGCAGTTATTGGAGAAATGAATGACATGATAAAATATATGCAACAACAAGCATACCCGCAAAAAGAGGCGTATTTTTCGGGAAACCCGAATTACGCATGGGTTTTTTCGGATTCGCTTGAATATATGGGAGTGCGTCAGAATTTCCCGATAACAATTTCGGAATTAAAAAATATTGAATACGGAAAAGTTATTTTTTTCCTGGATTATTTTCCGAAAAAGAGTATTCCCAATCAATTTGAAAATCGAAAAGTAGAAAATTATCGGCAGTTTGGGAAATTTTTTCTCTATAAATTGCAAAATTAAATTATGGATAAAAGCAGAAAAATATTTTCTAATACCCATTATTCGACATGGATTTTATTCGGGATTATTTTAGTTGGAATTTTTTTGCGCACCTACAATTTTCATAATTGGCTTTATTTTGCCAAGGATCAGGCGCGGGACTCCTTTATCGTTGAATCGGTTTTGAAGGGGGAAGCGCCAATTCCTTTTCTGGGGCCAAAAATGGGCAACAGCGGTTATAAGCTTGGTCCATTATTTTATTATATCAAGATGGCGTCGGGGAAAATTTTTGGAGTTGGTCCTGATAAAATGGCATATCCTGAGCTTTTTTTGTCAATTTTGACCATCCCTTTGTTTTATTTTTTTCTCAAACGGTGTTTTAAAAATAATTTATCACTTGCCTTAACCGGTCTTTTTTCCATTTCATTTTTTGCGGTCAGATATTCTCGTTTTGCATGGAATTTAAATATGATTCCATTTTTTGTTTTGCTGTTTCTTTTATCTCTTTCCGAATTTTTATTTGGGAAAGAAAAAACTAAATGGCCATGGGTGATTTCCTTGGGAATTGCAGTCGGAGTAAATACCCAGCTTCACGCAATCCTGATTTTTTTGTCGGGACCGATAATTTTTTTGGCGTTTGCCTATGTTTTATGGAAGAATAAACAAGCATGGAAAAAATGCGCCGTTGTAATTTTGCTGGCAATTATTCTTAATTCAGGAGTGATAATAGGCGAAACAAGAACTGATTATCGAAATTCAAAGAATTTCATCAGTGCTTTTACTGATAAGTCGGATAATGGGCAAGGCAGGTTAGTTAGAGATTTTAAATTAAGTATTGCATGTTATGCTCAAGCCAATGGATATATTATTACTTCTCTAGGAGAAAAAGATAATTGCAATTTCCTGAACAAAAAATATTACACTGACAATCAGAAAATTAAATTTTTTGGATCTTTTTTGAGTTTCGCTTTTGTTTTGCTCGGATTTTTTTTACTGGCCAGAGGTTTTCGTCTTGAGAAAGATGAAAAAAAGAAGATTTTTTTAGGTGTAATAATTCTTTATTCCGCACTTTTTTTCGCAGTTATGATACCCGCAATAAATGGGGCAACTTTGCGATATTATATCCACATTTTTTTTCTCCCTTATTTATTTTTGGGAATTATGGCAGAGTTTCTGGCGGAGAAATTTCCTAAAAAGTATATTACGCCTGTCGTCGTTATTTTTATTCTGGTTGCAGCGGCGAATTTATTTTCAATTAAAGAAGCTGTGCAGGAACTTAGTTCTGGAAATCGAAGCCGGGGAGACACGGTGATTCTGGGGGAAATTGAACCGTTAAGTGATTTTATAATTTCACAATCTTTTCCCCAAAAAGAAGCATATCTGGAAGGAAAATATGCCCCATCCTATTATTGGCCATTAAATTATTTAACCTACAATAAAGGATTGATTCTGACGCAAATTGGAGGAAAAGATGAAATTCCGGCTGGCAAACCGCTTTTCGACATAAATCCGGTTAAAAAAAATGTGGCTCAGGAAGAATCAGAAAATAAAAAATCTATGACTGCCGGAAATATTTTTATTGAAAAAAAGACCAATTAAAAATTGTGAAAAAAATATTGCAAAACAAAATTAAGGCAGTGCCAATTCAAATTTGGATACTTTCCGCTATTGTTATTCTGGGAATATTTTTGCGGACATATCGTTTCCATGATTGGCTGGAGATGAAAAGCGATCAAACCAGAGACGCGATGCTGGTTCATGAAGTTATGATTGGAAATTCATCCTGGCCTCTATTGGGACCCACAGTTGACGGCACAGGGAGGGGAATCGCGGTAGAAAATTTATTTCATCTCGGTCCGATCTATTATTGGTTTGAAATAATTTCCGCCAAAATATTTGGAGATTATCCGGATAAATTGGCCTATCCCGATCTGTTATTTTCAATATTATCCATTCCTCTTTTCTATCTTTTTTTCAAGAAATATTTCAGTGAAAATTTATCCTTGGCTCTGACAGGCCTCTATTCCATTTCCTTTTTTTCAATCCAATATTCCCGTTTTGCCTGGAACCCTAATTCAATTCCTTTTTTTATCCTCTTGTTCTTTTTGGCTCTTTACGAATTTATAATACATAAAGAAAAAATCAAATGGTCATGGGCGGTATTATTGGGAATTGCTTTGGGGGTCGGGATTCAGCTGCATATTATAACGTTTTTAATTTTTCCAATTATTACTGCTTGTGTGTTAGTTTTTTCCACGAAAAATAATTGGAATGTTTGGAAAAAATGGGCGCTGGTTTTGCTTGTATTTATGGCTGTAAATACGGGACAGATAATCAGCGAAATAAAAACAAATTTTTCTAATTCCAAAATATTGCTAAATTATTTTTCCCGCAGTAATCTTGGCGATAACCAAAAAAGCGGATTCTTATTTAATTTTGGAAAAAATATCGATTGTCATATTGAAGCCAATGCGCATATGCTAACATCGCTCGGTCAAGAAGAATGTTCTTTTTATTTCATTAATTTGCTGACAAATGAAAAATCCGGTAGTTTTTCAAAAAACATGAAAGATCCAATTTTTCGGCTTGCTTTACTGAGCAGTTTCGTTTTTTCTTTTTTTGGATACTGGGTGCTTGCTTATAATTGCAAAAAAGAAAAGGACAAAAGTAAAAAATATTTTTTATTATTACTTGCATTATATATGGGAATGGTATTTTTGTTTATAATGTTATCGCTTAAAGAAAATCTCAACTTCAGATACTTCAACAATGGTTTTTTCGTGCCTTTCATGCTCGTTGGATTTTTTGTGGATTATTTTTTCAAAAAGTTTACAAGATTCATCTGGCTGTTAGCAATGTTTTTGCTATTTTTTTCAATCGGAATATTTAATGTAATATCTATCTCTTCAGCAACAAAAGAACTTACGGAAACATATAAGACAGGCTATAATGCGGATTTTTTAGTCCAAATAGAGCCCGTAGCGGAATATTTAATTGCGCATTCAAATGGAAAAAAAGATATGTATATAAACGGAGATTTTTCAATTGTCCATATAAGTTTCCCATTGGAATATTTCCTCAAAAGACAAAATATCAATCTTCTCCGGATTTCAAAAGAAGAGGCGATTTTCTCCGGCGCCTCGCCATTCTTTTATATGAGCAATAAAGCTCCGAAAGATATTGATTACGAAAAAATTGGGAAAATTTATATTTTTAAATTAAATTGATGCTCGAAAAAATAAAAAAAATTAAAAAATCAACCTGGATTTTGCTGGGAATAACCTTAATTGGGATATTTCTGCGGACTTATCGTTTTCATGATTGGATGAGATTTGAAGGGGATCAGGCTAGAGATGCGATGTTGGTGCATGAAGTTGTGGTTGGGGAAGCCAAATGGCCGGTTTTTGGACCAAGAGTGGATGGCACGGGAGTAGACGCAAGCGAATTGAATTCATTCCGCCTCGGCCCGATGTATTATTATTTTCAAATAATATCTGCCAAAATTTTTGGAGATTATCCCGACAAATTGGCTTATCCCGATGTGCTATTTTCGATTCTTTCTATTCCGCTTATGTATTTTTTCCTCAAGCGATATTTCACGGAAAATATTTCATTGGCGATAACCGGAATTTATTCCATTTCTTTTTTTTCGATTCAATATTCCCGCTTTGCTTGGAATCCAAATTCTATTCCATTTTTTGTTCTTTTGTTTCTTTTGTCGCTCAATAAATTCCTAATACACAAAGAAAAAGTTTATTGGTTTTGGGCGGTGATGCTGGGAATTGCCCTAGGAATCGGGATTCAGCTGCACGGACTAGTTTTATTTATTTTTCCGGCAATTACTTTTTTTGTTTTTGTTTTCTCAATGAAAGAAAATTGGAAAGTTTGGAAAAAATGGGCTGTTGTTTTTGCTATATTTGTTGCCCTAAATTCGGGACAATTAATCAGTGAGATGAGAACGGGCTTTGCTAATTCAAAAATTCTAATAAATTATGTAACGAATAAACCGGCAAAAATAAATCAGAAAAGTAGTTTCCTTCTTACTTTGGAGAAGGGGATTGATTGCCAAATAGAATTCAATTCATATTTAATGGTTCCTTTCGGCCAAGACAGCTGTTCTCTTAATTTCGTGCAGCTGATTACTAAGGATAAATCAGATAGCTTCGTAAAAAATTTAAAAAATCCAATTTTTGAAATTGGCGTGATAACCAGCTTTATTTTTTCACTCTTCGGATATTTATTCTTGTTCCATCGCTGTTGGAAAGAAGAAGAAAATAAAATAAAATATTTTTCAAGGCTACTGGCGCTATATCTGGGAGTTTCATTTATAATTTTATTGGCCGGGGGAAGTTTTAATTTAAGATATTTTAATGTTGTCTTTTTTGTGCCATTTATGTTTCTAGGATTTTTTATTGATTATTTGCATAAGAATTGGAATAGGTTTAATAAAACGATAATAATTATTGTATTTCTTTCAATTGCGGTAATTAATATAAGATCCATTGCATTATCCGCTAAAGAACTTTCAGAAAAAGAAAAAACAGGGTATAATTCAAGCTTTCTGGTGCAAATTGAACCGATTGCCCGATATCTGGTTGCCAATTCAAACGGACAAAAAAGCATCTCTTTGGACGGCAAAAATGCTATAATGCAAATCTACTATCCACTGGTATATTTTATGCAAAAGCAGGGCATCACTCTTATTAGAAAATCCGAGAGCGGCGCTATTTCATCGGCCGATATCCCGGAATTTTATATCAGTACCAGAGCTTCAGATAATTCTGATAGTGAAAAAATAGGACAAATTTATATTTCCAAATCGAAAAATTAAACCAATGCTCGAGAGAATAAAAAAAATAAAGAAATCAACCTGGATTTTATTAGGGATAATTTTAATCGGAATTTTCCTGCGCACTTACCATTTTCGTGATTGGATTTATTTCAGTTCCGATCAAGTTCGCGATGTAAAATTAGCTGAAAAAGTTATAACTAGAGAGGAGGGTTGGCCAGTTTTCGGACCCCATATGAATCACGCGGATGTTTTTGTCGGTCCGATGTATTATTATTTTCAAATCATATCTGGAAAAATTTTCGGTGCTGGACCGGCGCAGATGGCATATCCTGATTTAGTGTTTTCAATATTATCAATTCCTTTGATGTATTTTTTTCTTAAGCGATATTTCACTGAAAATCTTTCGCTGGCTTTGACAGGCCTTTATTCTATTTCTTTTTTTTCAATCCAATATTCCCGTTTTGCGCTTAATCCCAATGTCAGTCCATTTTTTTCCATACTTTTTTTGCTAGCACTTCTGGAATTTATTTCTGTCGGAGAAAAAACGCACTGGAAATGGATAATTTCTTTGGGAGTTGCTTTGGGGGTGGGAATTCAATTGCATGCCATTACCCTGATTCTATTTTTAGCGATCACATTTTTCGCATTTATTTTTTTGATGAAAAAAAATTGGAGGACATGGGACAAGTGGGGGATTGTTTTTTTGATTATGATTGTTCTTAATCTCGGGCAAATCGTTGGCGATGCAAGAAATAATTTCAGCAATACTAAGTCATTTTTTAGCCAGTCATTAGACAAATCTACAGCAGATTCAGAAGGAACCTTTTCGGAAAATTTCAAATCAAATGCTGATTGTCATATTCAGGCGAATTTTTTCATCGCATCTTCTTTGGGCGATGAAGAAGAATGTACATTCATCTATGAAAAACTTTTAGGAAATAAAAGCATCTTTTATTTGAAAAAAATTATCAAAGAAAATCCATTTTCGCTGATAACAATAATTTTGGCGTTACCATTTTCAATTCTTGGTTATTTGTTAGCGGTTTATTATTTCAAAAAAGAAAAAGAAAAAAAGAAAAAATATTTTCTAGGCTTGATTATTTTATATGCGATCTTGTCATTTTTTATAATGGTTCCAGTAGGAGATTGGCTAGTAATGCGCTATTTCGTTCATCTAATTTTTGTTCCATTTATTTTATTGGGATTGTTTGCGAATTTTCTGGCCTGGAAATTTCCAAATAAAAAAATATTTTTAATTTTGGCTATTTTTATTTTTTTTGCAAAAGCCAATATATTTTCAATTGGGTCAGCAGCTAAGGAATATTTGCATGGACGAAGAAGCCATTACAACTATGCAGTTTTGGGAGAAATAGATTCAGCGCTTGATTATATGCAAGAAAAATCTCTTCCCCAGAAAGAAATTTATTTTTTTGGAGAATCGGATTCGGCCTGGACGCTTTTTGGACCGTTGAAATATGAAAGCAAAAAAAAGAATATCGATTTAATTGAAGTTTTCAAGCCGGATCGGATTAATATTCCGGTAGGAAAAGCAGTCTTTTATTTCCGCCATATTTCTAAGGAAGGGCAATCACCCAAGTTAGATGGATATACGGCAGCGAAATCGGAACAATTTGGCCAATTCGAAGTTTATAAATTGGAGAAAACGAATTAGCTATTATGGGAAATATAAAAAATAAAGCAAAATTAATACCCAAATACATCTGGATTCTTCTGGTGATTATTTTAGTTGGAATTTTTTTGAGAGCGTATAATTTTCACGATTGGCTGTATTTCAGTTCGGATCAGGTTCGGGATACTCTTTTGGTTGAAAAAACATTAAAAGGAGAGTCCGGCTGGCCTTTATTGGGTGCTAGTATGCGAAAGTCCGGAACATCCAAAGAGGGTTTATTTTATCTTGGCCCGATTTACTATCATTTTCAAATTATATCCGGAAAAATTTTTGGAATCGGTCCTGATAAAATGGCTTATCCCAATCTGCTGTTTTCAATTTTATCTATTCCTCTTTTTTTCTATTTTCTTAAGCGATATTTCACCAATAATGTTTCATTGGCGTTAACTGGGTTGCATTCAATTTCCTTTTTTAGTATTACATATTCTAGGTTTGCATGGAATCCAAATATTATTCCATTTTTTGTTATTTTATTTTTGCTATCCTTCCATGAATTTTTAATTAAAAAAGAAAAAACTCACTGGTACTGGATAGCATTAATGGGAATTTCAATAGGGGTGGGAATTCAGATGCATATGATACTTTTGATTTTACTTCCGGTGACTACATTTTTTCTTTTTATTTTTCTGATGAAAAAAAATTGGAAATTGTGGAAAAAATGCTTGATTGTTGTTTTGGTTGCAATTTTTCTTAATACCAGCCAAATAATCAGTGAGTTTAGGACTAATTTTACCAACTCCAAAGCATTTTTGAGTTCTATTTCGAACACCAATAAAACCGGTGAAAAGAATAATCTAATAATTAAAGTAATTAATGATGTGGATTGCCATATAGAGGCCAACGCCTACATATTGTCATCTCAAGGAGAGGATGTTTGTGATTCTTCATATACAAAAGTATTCAATAGCAATAATCCAAAATTTTTGAAAAAAATGAAAGCGCCGATATTTTGGGTAGGAATAATTTTTAGTTTTTTGTTTTCCTTTTTTGGGTATTTACTTTTAATTTATAATTTCAGAAAAGAAAAAGAAAAGGAAAAAAAGTATTTTTTAGGACTGATTATTATTTATTCGGGAAGTTCTTTTTTATTAATGATCCCGATAATTTCTGCCGGACTAGATGAATTCAGATACTTTATTAATATCTTTTTCATTCCTTTTGTGTTCTTGGGATTTTTTAATGATATTTTTTTAGGAAAATTTTTGGATAAAGGAAAATTTATTATTTCGGTTATTTTTATTGCTGTGGCAATTGCCAATTTATTATCTATTAAAGCTGGCGCGAAAGAACTGATGGATAAAATTGGAAGTGGTGCTCATGCTGTATTTTTAGGTGAAATAGAACCAATATCAACATATATCATTTCTAACTCAAAAAACCAAAGAGAGGGTTACTTAATTGGCAGCTTTATGTATGTGTCAAACTTATATCGTCCGCTGGAATATTTGACCGGAAAACAAAAATTTAATTTAATAAAAGGGGAGAATATGTCTGAGTCAATACCATCGGGAAAACCGCTGTTTTATATTATGGAAGCTGATGATAATTTGGATACTGAAATTAGGGAACACAAAATTAATAACTACGAAAAATTCGGGAAGGTTATAGTTTATATGCTGGATAATTAATTATTAGATTAACTATTTTACATAATGCAATGTTTAGGAGATAATTAAGATATTAAAAAAGTTACTTATATTTATGCCTGCACAATTGAAAAAAAAGAATTTTTTATGGAATCCGATTATTATCTTATTTTCCGGAATTGTTTTAGCGGGAATATTTTTTCGAACCTACAGTTTTCATGATTGGCTACGCTTTAATGCGGATCAGTCGCGTGATGCGGAAGTGGTGAGCCAAGTTGTGGACGGAAATACCCCAATTCCTTTGCTTGGGCCGAAAGCGGGAGGAACTGTTTTCCGATTGGGTCCGGCCTTTTATCATTTTCAAATAATTTCAGCCAAGATTTTTGGAAATTTTCCCGATAAGATGGCCTATCCGGATCTTTTCACCTCCATTCTATCAATTCCTTTGATATTTATTTTTCTCAGAAAAAACTTTGGCAATAAGATATCTTTGGGTTTAACCGCGCTTTTCGCCATTTCTTTCTATGCCATAAAATATTCCCGGTTTGCTTGGAATCCCAATTCTATTCCGTTTTGGACTATGCTATTTTTATATTCCTTGTCCGCAGCTGTGATTATTAAGGAGAAGAAAAAATTTCTGTGGCCGATATTAGCCGGAATTTCTTTTGGCATCGCGGTTCAGCTACATACGCTGCTTCTGGTTATTTTGCCTATTTTAACGTTAGGAGTCGCCAGCTTCTTCATTTGGAAAAACAAAAAACTTTGGAAAAATTTCGTGTTGATTTTTTTGATAGCGATTTTTTTGAATGTTCCGCAAATTGTCAGTGAAAACCAAAACAAATGGGAAAACACGAAAGCATTCTTTCAAGGGATGAATATTAAAGAAGACAAAAATAGTAGTTTACTTTCAAATATTGCAACAGACACAAAGTGTTTTGTGAAAGGCAACCAATATATTATTTCATCTCTTTCGGATTCCGATGACTGCAAAATTTATAACTCTAAAAATAAATGGACACTCCTATATGCCATATTCGGCACGATATTTTTTGTCGGTGGAATTATGCTTTTCGTTTTAAATTTTAAAAAAGAAAAAGATCAAGAAAGGAAATATTTTTTAGGAATAATATTGTCTTATGTTGTTCTATCATTTTTTGTTATGATTCCCGTAGCCAATGAAATCTCAATGCGCTTTTTTTTGATGGTGATTTTTATGCCTTTTTTGCTGCTGGGATTTTGGGTAAAATTCCTGCTGGAAAAGTATGGGAAACGAGGCATATATATAGGTAGCTCTATTTTGGCTATTTTAGCCTTATTTAACCTAATCACGATAAAAAATGAATTTATTGCTTTTACCAATCATACGACAAAACCAGGCGGTTCGTTTGAAAATGCCGATCTAAAAGAAGTGGAATTGATTTCCCAATATATTATTTCAAATACTAATGGCACTAAAACCGCATTTATAGGAGGAAACAAGCAGTATCTTTTTAAGTTTGAAAAATCAATCGGTTATTTTACAGAAAAGGCTGGTATCCAATTAGCTCCGGAAAAAAAATCCGAAACAGGTTCAAATATTTTTAGAATAGTTGCAACCTCCAAAAATCAAAATATACTTGAAAAAAGTGCAGAGGAATTTATTGCATTAGATGGTCAGGCCTTTGGAAGATTTTCTGTAATTAAATTAATTAAAAAGTAATATTATGTTAGATAAAATAAAAAAGTTATCCTGCTCTAAAAATTTTTATATAAGTGCGTTTTTATTTGTGATGATTATTGGTATTTTTCTCCGGACATATAAGTTTGGTGAATGGCTTCAATTTGGCCCCGATCAAGCAAGGGACGCGACTTTGATTGAAAATGCCTTGATTGGAAAAATACCTTTTCCTCTGAGCGGACCACAGGCCGGCAATACCCATTTAAACATGGGACCGCTATATTATCATTGGCAATATCTGTCAGTCCTGGTATTCGGGGCCAGCCCAGAATCAATGGCTTATCCGAGTTTACTGTTTTCCATATTAGCAATACCACTTTTTTTTCTGCTGGTAAATAAATTTTTTGACAAGAAAATTTCACTGGCTATTACCGCTCTTCTCGCCATTTCTTTTTTTGCTATCGTTAACTCGCGATTTGCTTCCAATCCAAACTCAATTCCATTTTTTGTGTTCTTATTTCTTTATTCCATCCTAGAATTGGCATCAGAAAAAAAGAATAGTAAGATTTTTTGGGCAGCTATGGTGGGAATTTCTGTCGGCGCAGGAATTCAGCTTCATGCTCTTTTAATTTTTATCATGCCGGCTGTTCTGGGAATAATCGCCATTTATTTGCTTATTAAGAAAAAATTGAAATGGAAGTCATTAATACTAATCGTTTTTTTCTTTCTTTTACTAAATACTGGTCAGATTTTCGGTGAGCTCGAAAGCGGATGGAAAAATCTGAATTATTTAATATTCAGCGTAAATTCAAAATCACAAGGAAATTCATTGTTAAAGAATATTAGTCTAGTTTTTGCCTGCCAAATTCAGGCTAACGCGCACATTATTTCTTCCGTTGAAAATTTAGAAGAATGTGGATCAATTTATCAAATTAATGAAAAAATGGTAAAGAACAAAAAAATTTATCATCGTGCATCCAATAATGCTGCGCTCATCATTCAATTTATTTTTGTTGTTACCTTTTCACTCGTCGGTTATTTTTTGCTCGGATATTTTATAAGGAAAGAAAAAGATACGGAAAAGAAAAATTTTTTGCAACTAATCGCGCTTTACAATGCAATATCATTTCTTGTTTTAATTCCGGTTGTAACCGAAGTTTCGGTAAGATATTTTATTGTTTTAATTTTTGTTCCGTTTGTACTTTTTGGCTTGTGGGTTAAATTTTTGTTGGACAAAGAAAGAAAAATTGGTATGATATCAAGCAGTGTATTTTTTGCATCTTTAGTCATTATAAATTTGTTTACAATTTTCAACGCCACTGCACTTTATCGAAAAGGACAAGCGAGCGACTCACAAAACAGTATTTTGGGAGAAATTAACCTTGTCAGCGATTATATAATCGCCAATTCAAATGGTTTTTCAAAGTATAATTTTGTAGGAAAAAGCGATTATTTACATCGATTTGGAAAACCAATTGCCTATTTAACAAAAAAATATGGCAAAGAAATGGTGAAATCTCGTTCTGACAAGGAATTGGAAAGCGGCATGCCGACATTTTTTATTGTAAAAAACGATATCAAAGGAGAAAAGTATATCAAGGAAATCAAAAAACATGTGGTAACCGATGCCAAAAACTTTGGTAATATCAGGATATATGTACTTGAAAAATTAATAAATTAATCAATTAACAATATGGAATCAATCAAAAAAAATTTCCTAGCCATTTTTATTATCATCTTGGCGATTGGAGCGTTTGCGCGTTTTTACAATCTTTCCGCCACTTCTTTTTCTGCCGATGAATTTTTGGGCGTGAATACCGCTTATGGCTATTTGAAAACGGGAGAGTGGAGAAGATGGGATTTTAATTTGAATAAATTATCCGAAGATCGGACATATGCATATAGCATTTTTGATCTGGGCAAAAAATCGGATGCTACCAATGGAAGCTACATCCGCGCCTGGATGTACAACTGGCAAGTGGCAGAGGCTCTGAAATTCATGCCGTCGTCAAACGAATCATCTTTCCGTTTTGTCAGCACGCTTTGGGGAATCATTTCCATTTTCTTGATTTATTTCATTGGAAAATTTTTCACCAAGAACAGAATCATTGGCCTTATCAGTGCTTTTCTTTTTGCCATCAGCATTTCCGGAATTATTTTTGACCGGATGGTGCGTATGTATGCGATGGTTTTTCCTGTCTATCTGATTTTTTCCTATCTTTTTTATCAATTTTTGGAAAGCGAAAAAGATTATGATCTGAAAATTATCAAAAAGATAAAATCCGCGATCGGTTTAAATATCATATATATTGTTCCATTGGCAATTGTCGGATTGATCAGTATGCATCTTCATCTTCTTTCCGCTAATATTTTTTTGGCAGTTGCAGTTTATCTTTTGGTCAATGGTATAATTCAATTCAGAAAAATAAAAAAGTTCTGGAATCATTACATAAATTATTTGGCGCTTGCTAGTGCTCTTTTTCTTGTTGTTTTGTTTGCATTTCCCATGCAAATATCGCCATTTTTGTCGTCATTCCAATTAACCAATCATTTTTCTTATATCGGAAAAATGTTTTCCGATTATTCCAATCCACTGCTAGCTTTTCTGTCGGTGCTTCTGGGCGGATTTTACTTGTGGAAAAATTCGCGCAAAGAAGGAGTATTTCTGCTGACCTCATTTTTTTTGCCATTTTTGGCGGCTATTTTCCTTTGGGGCCAGAATGCCGGCGATCAATATGTATTTTTTCTGAAATCATTTCTGATAATTTTAATTGCTACGGGAATTTATTTTGCGGTTGAATTTTGCGGAGAAAAATTCGGCAAGTCAAAAGAAAGGGTTCAAATCATCGCGATCGTGCTTCTGTTGCTTCTTTTGCCTAATTATGGATACTTTTTCCAAGAGAATAATACATATAAACAAACATCAAGTTCCGATGATCCGAATTATCGCAAAATTTTCGGTTATTATTTGAAAAAAAATCAGCCGGGAGATATTTTGGTAACGCGGTGGTTCCGCAATTATTATTTTCCCAAGGTTAATGCAACAGTGGAAACTTTTGGCGGAGAAAGAGGGGATAAAAACATCAAAAAAATAACTGGAGAGCGTCTGGCGGAAATTCAAAAAACCAATCCTTGCGGATGGTTCATTTGGTCGGATAACGATGATGATTTTATCACGGCTGATGCGAAGGATTATGCCCGCAAGAATTTTGAATTCATCAACGATGTTGCGGTACGGGGAAAAATTACTGTTAATCGCTGGTGCAATAAATAGAATATTACGCCCCTGGTTCATTACCGGAAAGTTCCGCTTCTACTTCTTCTTTTTTTCTGCTCTTCAAAAGACCTTGGAAATATTCCAGGTCTTTTTTGGTAATGCCTTTCAAAAGATAAAGAACAGCAAGATAGATTGCGGTAATAAAAATAGAATCAAGGAGAAATAACCATTTTCCGCTTGGTAAAAAGTACGCAATAAAATAACATAAAATTCCTCCAAACGTGACTTTCAAAAATTCCACGAAATTTATGCTGGCACCGAAATCACGCTTGGTGTAATAAAGGGCGATCAACATAATAAAAAAAGAAGTTATAGCAGTAGCGAGCGCCGATCCGATAATGCCAAAATGCAAAATAAAAAAATAATTAAGAATAGTATTTATGATAACTCCAATTGTGGAAATCCACATCGCAATTTTAGTTTTTCCGGCGCCGTTCAGCGCGAAACTCAAAACATAAAAAATAGTTAGAAAACCGACGCCATATTCTAAAATTGACATTGCAGTTGCGCCAGCTATATATTTTTTTCCGTAGAGCAGTGTGAGGGTTTCGGAGGAATAAAATGACATCAAAACAATCATTGGAACCAAAAGAATTAACATCATGCGAAGCGCTTGAGTGATAATTGGTCCCGCATTCTTGAAGTTATTATTAACGCTAGCTTTGGAAACCATCGGTAGCATAAAAATGGTCATGGCATAGAAAATATAATAAGGAATTCTTCCGACCGTGAGTGCTGCGTTATAAATTCCAGTAAGGGAATCACTCTTGAGAATAGCTTTTACCATATACAAATCAATACTGATGAGCAATTCATAAGCTAAAAAGAAAATCACTACCTGCCAAGCGTAGTTGAAAAGTTTTTGCCAAGGAAAATCTATTGTGTCTGAAATTTCATCATTAGATTTTTTCTTGATAATTTTTCCAATTTTTAATTTATCAATTCCTAACGCAATCAAAAAAGTTGCAGTCGGAGCCACAATATATCCTGCAATAGCGCCTTTGAGTTGAAATAAAAATGCTAAACCGATCACTAAACCTATGCGAAAAACTGATCGCATGGTTTTGAGAGTTGCTTGAGTGTTAAATTTGTGAAGGCCGGTATAATATGAGAAATAGAAAGAAGCGGCGGCAAAAGCGGGAATGATAAGCGTGGAAAGGCGGAAAAGAGGGGTTAAAGTCGGGTCATTAAGGACTTGAGCTACTAAAGGAGCAGTTAAATAGAAAAGGACGGTAATTGCCCCAATAATCATAATTTGAAGTCGTATAGCTTGTTTTTTGATGCTTAAAACAGTTCTGGGGTTGGTTTCAAATACCTCGCTAATATATTTAGCCATAGCGGTCGGAATCCCATTACCAATAAGGATAATAATCATAGTCGTGAGGGTAATGACAATTCCGTATCGTCCATAATCAGCTGGGCCCAAAAAGCGCCCCAAAACAGCGTGGATAACGAATCCCGAGAGATTAAAAATAATTTCTGAAATTGTGACCCACAGGGCGGATTTTGCGATGCTTGACATAGTTTTATTTTAGGCTTATATTGGCAAATCAATTAATATACCAGTTATTTTTACAATCAAATATAACTTTGGAGGGGAAAAATGCCGAAAACACTTCTTGCAATGTTTGCTGTGGGAACGCTAGTTTATTTAATGGTACCGGTTTTTCTTGGAAATAAAACGAACTTGTATAAAAGAAATCCGGCTGTTGTAGAATTAATTTTTGTGGGGATGGCAGCAATTGCCAGCATAATAACAATGATAGTAATGTTCGTATTGGGTTACAGTTAAAATTTTATCTATTAAAATTTATTTTAACTTAAATGTTCAAAAAAAACAATTTTTAAGGAGGATTTGACAAATGGGGAAAAAGTTTAGCGGTATAACAAGTGCGAAAAAATTTACAAGTATATTAAAAAAACGCAGGGATAGCAAAACAAGAGCTGTAATAGATATTATTGAAGAAGCTATCGAGAAAAGGGAAGAAATGGATGTTGATACTCCAGCTGAGGCTCCTATCATTGTTGATTTGAGGGAGCATTCTCCCAAAAAGAATGAATATGTAATAGAGGTAATATCAGCTTATAGAGCATTGGGTTGGTTGTTTGATTTCGATTTAGAGGAGAAAAACGAAATGCTTATAAGAATAGAATTAACAAATATCCGATAACATTGCAGATAATTTTGTAGGAGGGGGCGCGCAATTAAAGTGTTGCCACCTCCTTTTTTATTTCTTGAAAAATTTCTTTTTTATTTCTATTGCCATCGATAACTTTCAAACCAAATTCCTGCGAAAATTTATCATACAATTCTTTTTTGGTTTTTAAATATTCCAAACCTTGATCCGGTTTTCGTTCGCGTTGCATAATTCGCTCTGGATCAGTTTTTAAATAAATTGCCATGTCAGGTTTTTGCACTTGGACATTTGATGTCCAAGTACCTGATAGAGAAAGGAATTGAATATTTATAATTGTATCATAGAAATATCGGTCGGAAATTAAATAATCATAATTGGACGCTAACTTTTTTAATAAACCTTTAAATCGCCATAAATCAATTTCGAGAAATATTTTTCGCAGCCATATTTTACACGGACGGGCTTTTGTAACGCTGGGCAAGATCCCTCGACTTCGCTCGGGATGACAAAAATTAAAAATTTTTGTCAACTTATTTGCCAAACCGAATTCAATCGCATGGAAATAAAAAACTTTTTTTCCTTGTGATTCAAGATGATTTTTGAGCAATTGGATCTGGGTAGACTTTCCCGATCCGTCCAATCCTGATATGGTAATTATTTTCATAATATTAATACATTAGCACTGCGATAGGTTCCATTTTTGCTACTGCCTTCACAATTTTATTTTCTTCCATTCCTTTGATGACTTCTTCCACATCCTTATAATATCCGCGGTCTTGCATAATAACTCCGCTAGATTTAGCGTTAAACAATTTCACTTGGCTAGCCTCCAATTTTTTGAATAATTCATTTTTGTCATGCACCGCATCTGCGAGCGGATCTTTTCTTCGGCCTGTTCCATGACTAGCTGAGAAAAAAGTGGACTCATTCTCATCTGTTCCGACTGCCAGATAGGCAGGTGTGCTCATTGAAGATGGGATAAAAACCGGTTCTCCGGTTTGTGAGAACAGTGGATGATCCGCCATTCTTTGTGGCCCATTAGCGCGGACTGTGCCGTTGCGATGGACAAAAACATCTTTGCCAAAATGATTTTCTTTGTGGATAAAAACATGCGGTTTGTCGTGAAGCAATTCCAATTCCGGATTTTTGCCCAGAACTTTTTCTATTGTCCGATCAATCTGATGAGTTAGAATAGAACGATTGGCAAAACCTTGGTTCGCGGCCGCGTTATGAGAAGTCAAAAACAATTTTCCGAGAGTAGTATCCGCGCCGTAGGCAAAATATTCTTTCTTATCCTTGAATTCATCAATTTTTTGGTATAATTCCTTAAATTCTTTTTCATATTCCGTTCCAAAGAACATTTTTCCCAACTCCAAAATGACTCTTTGGCTAAAATGTTCCTTGCGTTTAGGAGTGTAAAGATAGGACGCGTATTGTCCAAGAAGCCCGGAACCGGTATGAAGCAGGAAAATATATTGCCCAACTTTGATTCCGAATTTTTCAGCAATTATTGGATCCTTAATTTCTGTGATTTTCATCAAATCCAAAAAATGATTTCCTGCTGCGCCCAAAATTCCCAAGCGATATTTTCCGATATGCAAAAATAATTTCGGGATGGCATTTAGAATATCTTTTTCTGAAACTTCTTCGGAAAAAAAGTTTCCATTCTGGAAAGTATTTTCAATTTCATTTTTGGTTCTGGTCTGGAAAAAATCTTTGACTGCGACACTACCCTTGCGACAAATATCCATCACTAAAGAGTAGGGGATTTTGGTTCCAACATAGGTTTTGGTTGGAACGGTTTTGATCAATTCATTGAAAAGCAAATCAATTTTTTCCGGAGTCAGGTCGGCATCAGTCAAATTGGTTTTCAAAAATCTCATCCCGCAATTGGGCGCAGTGTCATTAATTTGTGGCAGAAGAAATTTTTCAGTTGCCACCACTGTTCCGGTAGGGTTTTTGCGTCCTTTTTTGCTATGCACATCGCTCAAAGCCGCAACATGATGAAAAACATGCGGATCAGATGCCACGCCTTCAATTTCAGCTAAGGTATCGTCATTCGGCATCAAATCATCGGAAACATGCAAAATCGCCGGCACTAACATTCCGCCGGTTTGCATTTGTTTCTTATAAGTAGACAAATTTTGTAAATTATAAATGCTCATAAATTTCTTTATACATTTGCGCCACTTTTTTGATGTCAAAATTATTTTCCACGAATTTTCTGGCATTTTTTCCAATTTGTTCTCGCTTCTCACGATGATTGTATAAATCAAAAATTGCATCAGCAAGTTGCTTCACGTTGCCTTTTTCAATCATAACAGAATTTTCTGCGTTTGCGAATTCTAAAAAGATCGGCAGATCGGAAATAATGATTGGTTTGGCGCATGCCATAGGCTCGATTACTGCCAAAGGAACATCAAACTTGCCTTTCATGTCTTGAACCGGAAAAATTATCAAATCAGAAGTATTATAGCGTCTGCTCATAAAATCTGCGCCTGGGATGCTGTTTTTTTTCATTTCATCCGTAAATCGGACAACATCCAACATATTTTTTTCTTCCAATAATTTTTTAACTTCTTTTTTCTTGGCATAATCTTCCGGACCTTTCATGCGTCCCGGAAAGCATATTTTGATTTTTCTTTTTCGAAATTCTTCGCCATACTCGATAATTAAATTTACTAGATCGTCCGTAGCCCCAAGCCTGACATATTCACCGGGATAATCAACGACAAAATCGCTATCAGTCACATCCAGCATTTTTTGAATTTCTTTGTCTTTGCTGGCAGGGGAATATAGCCCCATATCGATTCCCGGATAAACGCGTTTGACGTTATTGAATCCAATTGAGTTGAGTTTATTTTTAGCGTAATCGGAATAAGTAATGATCAAATCGGCAAACAAAATATTTTTAAAATCGCTATCTTTAAATAAATCTTCCCGGAGAGTGGCGATGGTTTGAATTGTTTTGGCATTTTTGTGTTTGATAAAAGTCTTGAAAGAAAAAGCATTCAATTTTGTCGGAGTAAGCATATAATGGATGACGTCAAAATCTTCGCGCAAAACATGGCGCAATTTCAAAAGCCTCAATCGTTGCATATATGTCAGTTTGTTGGAAGTATAGATCGCTTTTTGATGGATATGAGGCGGAATGTTGGAAAGGGAGCCATCTGTCAGAAGATAAAAATCAAAAGCATTCAGATTCATGGCTAGATAAAATGCGAAATTTTTGGAGGCTTCATCCCATGGAGGGACAATCGGACGGGTAACTAAAAGTATTTTTTTCATTTTTATGTAGTAAATTTATGATTTGACAATATTTTTCATTGTAGTAAAATGATGTTACTAAAGTAGGTTTACTCGCAAAGGCAGAAACAAGATTACATAATATAAGTAAAAACCCCTTCGTTTGAGCCAAAATTCTTGTTTCTGCCGCAATTATACAATTTGGCCCCCTGCTAGAAATTTCGATGATTCAATAAATATTGTTTTATCAAAATTTTCTAACTCGGGGCCTTTTTTCTTTACTAGAATTGTTTGTATATTTCTTTTTTTTCTTTGCTGTCTGAAATTGAAATCGTAATTTTTTTACCAATAACATCCTTCAAATCCACTGGAATTGTATTTTTCTCTCCTTTGGAAATTTGTGCTTCGCCCTCAGAAAGTTTTGTCTTGTCCTGCAAAACCTCCCAGTGAAATTTATTCTGGTCGCTGTGATTTTCAATCGTGAAATTCAGACTTTCATTTCTTGGATTTTCAAAATAAACCACCCACCAATTTTTCTGGTAGTTTAAATCAGCTTGTCTTGTTTCCACAAAAGCCAAATAGGAAAAACTGGCAAGCAGAAATAAAACGAGTATTAAAATTATTTTCTTTTCTTTCATATATTAGTTGGCTTTATAATAGATATTAATTTCCTTTCCGGAATAAATCTGCCAGAATTTTTTTGATTTTTGGAATTGGGCGCCGTCATATTCCGGATTAAGCATCACAAAATCCGTTCCAGTGCCGGAAAAACATTTTTCTCCGGCAGTTGTGTTGGGTGTGGAAATCATCCAAAGGGTGCACATCTCTCTTTTTGTTACTGCGTCGTCATAACGTCTGAAATATCCTCGGGAAAGGGGATACCCATAGCCTTTCATGAAAAATAGTTTAATCCATGAATCGGCGGCAATATAATTGTGATCTTTAAGAACAGCATCGCTGTTGTTTATATTTTTGGCTAAAAATTCCGCAGCATGGAATGTTTCAATAGACCGGAGGTTGCCCTCGGCGCCTTGAGCGGATAGTGATTGTGAATTATCATAAAATCCGCTGGTAAAAATAAAAAGCAAGATCAACGCAAAAAAAGAAAGCAAAAATTTCTGAGACAAATAATTTTTTTGAGAGGTTTCATTTTGTAAAGTGGAAAAAATCTTAAATAAAACAAATGCGCTCAAAATTGCCAAAGGAAAAGAGGAATAGTTTCCAATCCGGCTGGAAATAATATCCATAAAAAGCCAATTAGGCCAAAGAGACATCGCAAAAAGAGCCAGAGTCCAGCCGGCAATAATGGCGCCGGAATAATTTTTTAGCCTGCGATAAAATAAAAGCAAAATAATCCCGATGATTCCTATTGCCATCCGAGCTTCGCCGGCAGAAAATTTGAATTGAGTAAAAGTCAAGCCGGCGCGGGTATCTTTGGAAGGAGCGCCGACAGCCGTGTCAATGGCCTTGGCATTCAGATAGGTCGGAGTATAAACAAAAAAAATAAAAATAAATATCAGAATAAAAATAGAAATTACGGCCGGAGAAAAAATAATTTTTTTCCATTCTGTTGCGATTTCCTGCATCCGGCGGATATTGAAAACAAAAAATATGGCGAAAGAAAAAAGAAAGGCAAAAATAAAAATCAGCATACTCAAATGATGGGTATAGCCCAGTCCAGCGGAAACTAGCAAGGCGACGGCCAAAAAAAAAGAATTTTTTTCCTTGAAGGCGCGCAAATAAAAATAAAATGCTAAAGGAATAAAAAGATTGCCTATAATATTTCCGATTACGCCGCCGCTGGCGAATTTTATTTGAGGTGAGGATATGGCATAAACCGGACCAATGAGGAAAAGTGTCAATACGCCTATTAATTTGACGCCTTTATTGTCTTCAAAAAAGCGTAAGGCAATGATAAATATAGCTAAAATACTGAAAATATCAACCAAAAAAAGGATGGCCGAAGGAAAATAGGAAATAAAACTAATGCCGGAGAGCAAATTGATGGCGGAAAAAATCAGATGTTCTCCGATAATGAAATCCGCAATTTTTTGAGGAGGACTGATTTGGTAACTTCCATCGACTTGAATGATATTAGTTTCTTCATAGATGGGAAGTTGCCCGGTTTCGGAAATTAATTTTGACCAATACATGTGATGTCCCAAATCGGTGGAGTTTGGGAAAATAGAATCCTTAAGATAGCTAGTTTTGATAAAAATAGTCAAAAAAAGCAATAAAATAATCAAAATGGATTGATTTTTTGAAAAATCAAATAACTTACTGGCACTTTCATCTTTGGAAAATTTATTTTCTCTAAATTTATAAATTCCAAAGCAAACTGCGGAAAAGATTGAAATTGCAGCAAAAATTGATAAGCGAGTGATAGAAATAGACAATTTTCCCATTAAAAGCATCAGAAAATCAACGGAAATAATGCTTAAGCCGAAAGAAATCACTAATTTTTCCAAATTTGAAAATTTTCCTTTTCCAAAAACGACTAAAAGCAAAAAATATCCGGGTAAAAAGAGAACCAAGATTATTGATATGTAGAATAATAATTGCGACTGGAAAAAATTTAACATAAAATAAATTTTTAAATCCCAATTTCAAAGTCCAAAGTTCAAATAAATATAAAAAATGTCGAAATTAAAAAATTGGAATTTTATTGGATATTTAGATTTTGGATTTTGAAATTACAGATTCAATTTCTTCCAAATATCTTTTTGAAATCTTATCCCAGCTGTAATTTTCACTGACAAATTTCGCCGCTTTTTCTCCAAAATCATTACGCATCGAGTCTTGTTCCAAAAGCTCGGTAATTTTTTTTGCCCATGCCTCAGAATTTTCCGATTCAACCAAAAAACCATTCTGCCCGTCTATTATAGCATCTTTTAACCCTTCAAGATTGGAAGCTAGGACAACTTTTCCGCACGCCCCAGCCTCGATAGCCGTAATACCAAATCCTTCCATTGATCCGTCCACTTTAATGTTGGGAGAAATATAGATGTCGCAAGTACTAAAAAGTATTTTCATATCTTTGCGGGGTAAATTGGCTAATAAAATAACTCGAGCGGATAAATTTAATTCTTGCACAGTTTTTTTGACGTTTTCGAAATCATTAGCGTCTCCGGTTGTTTTTTTGGCAACCACTCCGCCAGCTGCAACCAGAATATAATTTTCCGGAAGTTTTGGCATGACATTGCGAACGAACCAGTTCACACCTTTATGTTTCACGAATCGGCCTCCGCGAAAGATTATTTTTTTGCCATTCAAATTTCGTCCCAACAATTTTTCTAGCTCAGAGCGGGAATAATTTCCACAAACTTCATCCACATCCAGTCCGTTGGGAATAAAAACGCATTTTTCTTCTGGAATGCCGATTTTTACTGCTTCATTAATAGTTTCATTACCAACCATTATTAATTTATCCATTTTTTTCTCAGAAGGAATATTCACGGACCTATAAATTTTCCCCATCAATGAATTCTTGTGGGCATAAGTGATGTCCAGTCCATGGATGATGCAGAAATATTTTTTTCTGCGATAAAAAAATTTAAGCAAAGCACCGATGGGAGACAAAACGCCATCACCAAAAACTACCGCATCATATTTTGGAACCAGAAAAAATAGCTTCAAAGTGAGCCAAGGCAAAAAAAGAGGCAGAAATTTTTTGCCTTTTTTATTTGCGATTATTTTTGTTTCCGCAATTTTTGCGAGAGCATTGGCAATGCCGAAATTTTGCATTTCAATCCCTCCAACCACAGGCGGATAAGCACGAGAAATAAAAAGTATTTTCATAGAAAAATTATTTCTTATATTTTTCTTTGCGGATAAGATAGGTCTGATCTTCAATTAATTTTCGATTTGATTTAATCATATCGGCAATCAGAGCAAAAATGACAAATTGCAATCCAACCAGAAAGAAACCAATACCGAATATCAAATAGTTGCGATTTTGGGTGATTTTCAATTCCGGAAAATAATTGTAAAGGAAAAATCCAAAAGAAATCAGCGAAAGGAATATCAAAAAAACTCCCGGGATTCCAAAAAATTTCATCGGCCGAACATCACGGATGGCCTTCAAAATTATTCTGGAACTATTATTGACATATTTGAAAATGCTTTTAACTACGCGAGATTTTCTTTCATTAAAATAAGTCACTTCCACTGGAATCCAAATAACTTTTAAATGTTTGCCTATCGCGTCAATAATGACTTCCTGTGTATAGGTGAAATTTCCCGGAAGATTGAGGCGTAGAAGCGTTTCCCGATTGTAGGCACGAAATCCACATGTCAGATCGTTAATTTTATAGTTCATAAAACGGCCGATAATCCAGGCTGCGATGCGGTTGAGATAATATTTCGAGGCGGGCATGTTTTTGGCTTTGTGGTCGCCAAATCTATCTGCGCTGACCATATCCGCATCTCCGGATAAAATTGGAGCAATCAATTTTGGAATATCTTGTGGATTGAATTGCATATCCGCGTCAATATTTACCATAATATCCGCACCATTTCCGAGCGCTTTTCCGACTGCAGTTCTGAAGGCTATTCCTATCCCGCGATTTGTTTTGTGCGGAAAAATAAAATCAGCCCCAGCTTCTCTGGCTTTTTCGACGGTCTTATCTTTCGATCCATCATCAATAATTTGGACAAAAATTTCATCAATTCCCGGGATAGTCCGTGGAATATGCTTGATAGTTTCCGCTATTTTTTCCTCCTCATCCCATGTTGGAATATTTACAACTAGTTTCATAATATTATGTTGTATTTGTTATAACTGTTCTATCGTCTTACTTGTTCTAACTGATCACTAATTTTAAAACACTTTAGAACATTAGAACGCTTAGAACATTATTTACGTTTAATTATAAGTTTTGGATTAACGCAGTCAAAATCGCATTTGGCATTCTTCGTTCCGTCTTGAATCAAATTTTTTCCGCATTGATTCAATTTTTCTTGACACTTTACTCTACTTTCAGAAAAATAATTCATATTGATTTCATAACCGAAATAATTCAAAACAAACGCAGTCACGACAATTAGGCCGACAACCCAAATTATTAGCTTTACGATTCTTATCATACTTTTGTTTTAAAAAATTATTAATCCACTTATTATTATACCAATGAAAGCTTTTATTGACAATTATTTTTCAATTTGATAGCTTAAATAGTTCCGTTTTAATTTTTATGATGGATAAATTGGAAATTACTGCATATTTGCTCATTCCGGTCGGAACCATCATTCTAACGGGCTTTTTCGGCTATTTTACGGTTAAAATAGCCTATTTGATGCTCAATCTGACGGTTTAAGGAATAACTATACTATAGTAGAAGGGGAAAGTCCAGATTGCTGGGCTTTTTGTTTTTTCCTTAAAAATGATATAAAATAAGGAAATGCCCAGTAGTGAAACTTCGACTGATTTTTGCTATTGCAAAAATCAAAAGGTCTCACAAAAAGCATACGAATTAATTTTATTATATTAGCTTCGATAGAATATATTGTCGAAGTTCTACTACTGGGATGAAAATTGGTATAAACGCATCATTCGCGAGAAAAGAAAATACTGGCATTGGACAGGTGACGCTTAATTTCCTTAGGAAATTAAGCGAATTACGAATTACGAATGCCGAATTCCGAAATTTGGAATTTTTTATTTATCTTGAGGAAGATATAGATTTGAACTTGCCACCAAATTTTTCGAAACGTATATTTTTACCTCTCTGGAAACGCGATGATTTGATCCGCAAAATTTGGTGGGAAAAATATTCATTGCCGAAAATGGCAAAAAAGGACGGGTGTGATATTTTTTTGAGTTTATATCAATGTCCAACAATAATGCCGAAAAGTATTAAACATTTAATGATAGTTCAGGATATTATTCCCAAACTTTTTTCGGAATATTTGAATAATTCAAGAAAGAAAAAATATTGGAGTCTCACGGAAAAAGCTATTTCTGAGGCTGATAAAATAATCGCCATATCAAAGCGCACCGAAAAAGATTTGATTCAGCATCTGGGAATTGATCCGGCTAAAATCGCAGTCAGTTATTTGGATGTGGATGAAATTTACAAAAAAAATGTTTCAGAAGAAAAAAGCGCGAAAATTTTGCGAAAATATAAACTCAAACAAGGTTATATTTATCACGGCGGGGGATTGGAAGTGAGAAAAAATACCGAAAGCGTCATTCGCGCGTATAAAATACTTCTTGAAAAATTTGCGGGAGGTTATCAAGGAAAATTTCCGCAACTGGTTATTTCCGGAAAACTGATGCCGGAATTGGCGCCACTGATTTTTGACGCGGAAAATTTGGTCAAAGAATTGAATCTAAAAAGTCAGGTAAAATTTTTGGACTTTGTTCCCCAAGAAGATTTGCCGGCAATATATGCTCGGGCGCTGATGTTCATTTATCCCTCCAAATATGAAGGTTTTGGTTTGCCGATTCTGGAGGCGATGAATCAAGGCACACCGGTCATCACCGCTAAAACTTCTTCGTTGCCGGAAGTTGGAGGCGATGCGGTGCTTTATTGCAATCCGGATGATGTTTATGATTTGGTAATGGTGATGAAAAATGTTTTGACCAATGAAAATATCCGCCATACTTTGTCCGAAAGAAGCAAAGACCGCGCCAAGAATTTTTCGTGGGACAAATTTGTGGAAAAAGTTTTGAATATTGTGGAAAATTTATAATATGTTTGAGAATTTTAAAAATATCAATAAAATAAAAATAGGGCTTGTTTTGGCCAATGTTTTGCTAGTTTTCTTTTTGATTTTACTTTCCAATCTTGGTGTTTTGCCTTTCAAAAGCAACGGTGATTTTGCTTTTTTTGCGGTTTTGACACTTATTTTTGCTCTTTATCGCCCAGGGTGGTCGTTTTTGTTTTTTATTGGAACGATTGTTTTGGAAAATATCAATCTGGCGCCAAAAGAAATTGGTATCATGATACGGCCATATCAATTTTTCGGCGCGCTGACAATCTTGGCTATTCTCATCCGTTGGAGAGCGAAACGATTGAATTTCAAATTTTCAAAATTATTTTGGGCGGATTATCTGATTATTATTCTGACCATCAGCAGTTTCGTGAGCGCTTTTGCTTCTCAAGACAAAACTCCTAGTTTCAAGTTGGCTATTATTTTTCTTTCTTTCGCTTTTCTTTATTTTCTCTCCAGAACTTTTGTTCAAACTGTGGAGGATTTGAAAAGAGTTGTGTCATTTTTTCTGAGTTCTTCTTTGGTTGTTATTTTTTATGGCATTTGGCAGAACATTCAATTTATCCACGGCGGAAATTCTTTTGAAATAATGCCAGGCCGGCCCAATGCGACATTTTCCGAACCGGATTGGCTGGGAATTTATCTAGTGCTTTTTTTAGCAGTGATATATGCAATAATTTTTTATCTCAACAAAGAGTTATCTAATATTTTTGATATTATAAACTCCAAATTACAAAATCCAAATTCCAAACAAATTTCAAATGACAAAATACAAAAATTTATTTTATATGCTTTATACATAGTACTCATTGCGGCATATGCTTTGCTGATAATTACTGTTTCTCGTTCAGCCTGGCTGGGAGCGGCAGCTACAGTTTTGATTTTCTTTTTAATGATTTTAACTAATTTGAAAATCAATGGATGGAAATGGAACGCATTCTTTAAAATACTGATAAAACTCGCGCTAATGGGAGTTTGCAGTATTGGAATTGTTTATTTTTTTAATCTCACCAATTTTCAACTTTTCAATCGTGTCCAAAGCACAGGGACTGGATTGCAGAAAATTACCATAAGTTGCATTAATAATGATACGATAATCCCTGATAAAATTGTGGATATTGATGAGTTAGCTCCATTTGGATGCCAGCATATTAATTTGGAGGATATCGAAAAAGAAAAATTTGATGGACATTTTATTCGAGAAGTTTTTCGTGCGGATCCCAATGTAAATATCCGAGGTGAAATTTATCAAAAATCCTTAAGCGAAATTAAAAATCATCCGATTTTTGGTATAGGGTGGGGGAGTATCGGAAAAGTTTTAGGAACCGACGAAAGAGGATCAGCCCTCAATTCAAGCAATATTTTCCTGGAAGTTTACTTAGGAGCGGGTATTGTTGGATTTTTATCCTTTTTAACTGTTTGGCTTTATATTGCCGCTAAATCACTTAAAAATCTATATTTGGCTGAAGACAATCTGCACCGCACATATAACCTGTTCGTATTATTGGGATGGATTGGCCTTACAGTTGCTAACTTGTTTAATGCAGGAATTCTGTTAGGATTTATATGGGTTTTCATAGCGATTTCAATGATTCCAAAAGAAACTAATGCATAAAATTGGCATTGATATACGAAATATTGGAAAAAAGCGGACCGGAGACGAAGCCGTGTTTTTTAATTTAGTGAAGAATCTGGCTCTGATTGACACGGAAAATGAATATCAACTTTTCACAGACATAACCGATACTACTATACTACATAGTATGGTAGTAAATTTAGGAATTGAATCAAAAAATAATTTTAAAATAATTTCTTTGAAAACTGCCAATAAATTCACCTGGAATTTTTGGACTTTGCCGCGATATCTTCGCAAAAATCCTCTAGATATTTATCAAACCCAATATATCACGCCGCTTTTCGTGCCAAAGAAAATAAAAATCATCACTATTATTCATGATATTTCGTTCAATTTTTTCCCGCGACTGATTAAATTTTCCGATCTGTTATTTTTAAAAATATTTATTCCAATAAGTTTGAAGCGGGCGGATAAAATTTTGGGTGTTTCTAAATTTACCCGCAATGAAATCATGGATTTTTATAAAATGGATCCGGAAAAGGTGGATTGGATATATAACGCGGTAGGAGATAATTTTCTTGAAAAAATAACGCAAGAACAATTAAATGTGGTTCGGAAAAAATATAGTTTACCTGAAAAATTCATTCTTTATCTGGGAACCTTGCAACCAAGGAAAAATATTCCTTCTTTGGTCAACGCTTTTGCCGATATCCGAGAAAAATTGCCTGAAGCAAAGTTAGTTTTAGCCGGAAACAGAAAAGGGGCAAATTTTGACAAAAAAATAGAAAAAGTGATTAAAAAAAATAATCTGGATGACAGTGTGATTTTTCCGGGATTTATTGAGGAAAAAGACAAGCCGGCCATTTTCAAACTGGCAACGGTTTTTTGTTATCCATCACTATATGAAGGTTTTGGGATACCTATTCTTGAAGCAATGAGCCAAGGAACTCCGGTTCTGGCATCCAATATTCCGAGCCTACGGGAAGTAGCCAGAGACGGCGCCTTATTCTTTGACGTGGAAGACCTTGCTGATTTTCAAAAAAAGTTATATACTATTTACAACGATAAAAATTTGCGGAATACTCTGGTTAATTTTGGACTCGAAAGGGTTCAAATTTTTTCTTGGAAAAAGTCCGCGGAAAAAATTCATGAGATTTACAAAAATTTGCTTGAATAATTCGGACAAAATAGTTTAACATTATTAATAATTATTTATGAATAAAAACATGTTTTTTCTAAAACAAAAAGAAAACAAAAACGGGAAAAGTAAGTTTTATCAAAAAAAAGGTTTTAAAATCTTTTCAGTTGTCGTGCTGATTTTCTTAATAATCGGGGGTTTTTTTGCGTGGAAAACGGATAATATTTTAGGAAAAATCAATCCAAAAGGAGGATTATTTCAAACATTGGTACACAATATTCCTGGGGTTAAAGACGGAATTAAAGGTGAAAATGAAAACAGAATCAATATTCTTCTTCTGGGTATGCGTGGTAATGATATGCCGGGTGGCGGACTTTTGGCGGATACCATAATGGTGGCCGGTATTAATGCAAAAGATAACAAAATATCTTTAGTTTCCGTTCCAAGGGATCTCTATGTTGATAATCCTGGATGGGGCAATAAAAGCAAAATAAATGCGGTATATGCGGCCGGAGAAGAAAAAGCCAAAGGTCAAGGACTGCAGGATATGAAAAAAGTTATTTCGGATATCTTCGGAATCGATATTGGCTATGCGGCCAGCATTAATTTTAAGGGATTTACAAATCTTATTGATATTCTGGGCGGTGTGGAAGTTACATTGGATCAACCATTCACAGAAGCCATGCAGTTTGATGAACCACATGTTTGTGATCCGGTTGTTTTTACGGTTCCAACAGGAAAATTTGAAAATAAAACTACTATGACTGGAAGTGGAAGACTTCGAGTGGTAAAAAGTTATCCGCTGTGCCTTAATCCTAATAAAGAATGTGGGGGGAGTTTCTCTCTTCCGGCCGGCAAGCAAACTCTCAATGGAGAAAAAGCTTTGTGTTATGCGAGATCCAGGGTAACTTCCAGTGATTTCGAAAGAGCCAAAAGGCAGCAAATAATTCTGCAGCAAATAAAAGAAAAGGCTCTTAGTCTGGGAACGCTGACTGATTTTGGAAAAATAAACGGGATGCTGAATAATTTAGGAGATAATGTCCGAACAGATATGCAGCCATGGGAACTGCAAAGAATCTTTGATATATATAAAGGAATGCAAACCCCTCAATTGATTCAAAGAGTTTTGGAAGCTTCCCCTGAAGGATTGCTTTATGCGCCTCCCGAAACCAAAGAAACGGGATATATACTTCTTCCAATCGGAGATAATTATGACAAGATAAAAGAAATGTTCAGAGGCATATTTTCTTTAGCTTCCCAATCAGATATTAAGCCCAAGTAAACAACCATGGATCTTACGATTGCAGTCAACAATTATAAAAATCCGGATCTTCTGCGGCTGTGCTTGAATTCAATCAAGGAAAATGTCCAGGATATTGAATATGAAATCGTAGTTTCGGACAGTGCTGCAGAAGAGGATGTTGCAATGATGATGAGGGAAGAATTTCCCGGTGTTAAATTTTTTCCTCACAAAGAAAACGTTGGATTGCAAGTAATGATTCGTGACGGAATTGAAAATAGCCAAGGAAAGCATATTTTGTTTCTAAATGGCGATATTATTGTTACGAAAGATTCGGTGGAAAAACTTCTCAATTATCTCAAAAACAATCCTGCGGTCGGAGTGGCTGGGCCAAAATTAATGAATTTCAATGAAACATTGCAATATTCCTGTTTCCGATTCTACAAACCGCAAACAATTCTTTATCGAAGAACTTTTCTGAAAAAATTTGGTTTTGCCAAAAAACACCTGGATTGGTTCTTAATGAAGGATAGCGATCATAAAAAAATAATTGAAGCGGACTGGATAATGGGTTCTGCTTTGATGATTCCAAGGATTGCAATTGAAAAGGTTGGTTTTATGGATCCGCGTTTTTTCATGTATATGGAGGATGTTGATTGGTGCCGGAGATTTTGGGAAAATGGTTATAAAGTTATATATTATCCGCAAGCTATCATGTATCATTATCACGGAAAGGGTAGTGATAAGGGAAATGTTTTTCGCTCCTTGCTCTTAAATAAGCTAACGTGGACACATATTTCCAGCGCGATAAAATATTTCATTAAATATTGGGGCAAAGATTATTTTACAAGAAATTAATTTCACCAGTTGCCAATAAATTATGCTACCAGAAACTATAAATACAAACGAAAAAATAACTGAAAAGAAAAATAGAAAATTATTTTTCCGCTTTGTTTTTTTGTCAACGATTTTTATCCTGCTGATATTGAGTTATCAAAAAGGCTTTGAAAATGGTAAAAAAAATACTTCCTTTCAAGAAGAGAGCTTTCCGATTGGACAAACAACTGTAATTAATAAAGAGGGTTCAGAAAAGTATTCAATTGATTTCTCATTGTTTTGGAGAACATGGGATCTGCTTAAAGAAAAATATGTTGATTCGAATCAGTTAGATTCGAAAAAACTTTTTTATGGAGCAATTAAGGGAATGCTTTCGGCGACTGGAGATCCATACACTACTTTTTTTGATCCAGAAGAGAATAATAAGTTTAACGAAGATATTACGGGAAGTTTCGAAGGTTTAGGCGTAGAAATCGGCATGAAAAATAATATTTTAACAATTATTGCGCCACTTGAAGGGACTCCGGCCGAAAAAGCGGGACTTCGCGCTGGAGATAAAGTTTTGAAAATAGCAGATAAAATTACTTCTGATATAACAATTGATGAAGCGGTCAATCTGATGCGTGGTCCAAAAGGGACAGAAGTTAAACTGACAATTCTTCGCGATGGTCAAGAAGAAACGCAAGATATCACGGTAAAACGCGACGTTATCAATGTTAAAAGCATTAAATATGAAAATAAAGATGGAAATATTGCATACATAAAAGTATCGACATTCGGCGACAATACTCTAAGAGAATTCAATGGTGCATTGAATAATATTTCAACGCAAAAACCCAAGGGCGTAATCCTAGATTTACGGAATGACCCAGGAGGATATCTGGACACTGCTGTTGATATTGCCAGTAGAATGCTTCCAAAGGGAAAAGTTGTAGTAATTGAGGAGAGCCAGGATAAGAAACAAAAAATTATATCCTCAAGGGGAGGGGATTTATTGAGCGGAATAAAAACCGTTGTTTTGATTAATGAAGGTAGTGCCAGCGCATCAGAAATTCTTGCCGGAGCCCTCAAGGAAAATCGGGACAATGTGACTTTGGTTGGAAAAAAATCTTTTGGTAAAGGATCCGTTCAGGAATTAATTAATCTTCCGGGAAATACTGCGGCCAAAATTACCGTAGCCAAATGGCTGACTCCGAAAGGAAATCAGATAAACGAAAAGGGTATCAGTCCGGATGTTGAAATTGATTTATCATTGGATGATTTTCAAAATAATCGCGATCCACAGTTGGATAAAGCCTTGGAATTACTGAAAAACTAAAAATCGGCTTGTGGAATATTTTTAGTAATATGAAAAAATGGCTTCTGTAAGCCATTTTTTTTGCATATATTTTTTCTTTTATAATTTTTTTTATTCAGCAATTACTGGGAAATTTTTTTGCTTCCATTCAACCAATCCGCCCTTCACAACTCTTGCCGTAAGAAAATCCAAATCATAAAGAAGCACGCCTGCTTGAAACCCTTGAGCTTGATTTTCTCCATATACAGCGACCATTTTTCTTGCAGGAATTTCATCTTTTCTTTTTTCGATATTTTCAATAGGTATATTAATCGCATTCTGGATGTGTGATTGCTCGAAGGATGTCTGGGGGCGGATATCCAGGATATAAACCGAATCTGTCAAATTTTTGTCAAAAATACTTTTCAGTTCATCGGTAGAAATGAATATAACTTTGGCTTGATCAATAAGAGAAGAAGGATTGCCTAGAGAGATGGTTTTTCCGTCTTCAGACTTCCACAAATCTAAGCCCCCGAGAAGTATATTTACCTTTGAGAATCCCTTATTTTTAAAAATTTCTATTGCTTGACTTGCGTTATCGCTTTGATCAGAGGGATAACCGACAATAATAATCTGGTCATCTTTGGAAAAATCAAAATTGATTTGAGTTAAGTTTTCAAAAGGAACATTAACCGAAGTTGCAAGATGTTCTTGAACAAAATCAACTTGCGTTCGGATATCAATAATATGCTGGCCAATCCCTCGGGTTATTTTTTGCTGAAGGTTCTTGGCGGAAATTGTCGACAAAATAATCTGAGTGGTGGTCGTCACAACTGTATTAGTTTTTTTCTGAAATACTGGACGAAAAAAAGTAACCAGCGCTACAATAATAATTAAAATTATGCCGATCATTATGACTAGCCGTTCGTTTTGTTTTTTTTCTGAAGCTTGATTCATTTATTTTTTTATTATATTAGGACACTTCCGAAAAATTTTGGATATCCAATGACAAATTCTTTTGCGACCATATTTTTTTTGCCTTCCATCTGTATTTCCTCCAACATTAGAATACCATCAGTTGTTAATACGCCAACGTTGCCATTTATCTTTACAACCGTTCCTGATTTTAATTGCCAGATTTCATTGGAAGTATTTTTTTCAATCGAAATTTGCGTAAATTTTAGTCTTGCATTTTTTCCGTTCAAATTCCAGAAGCAGAAAATTCCCGGCCAAGGATAGAAAGCTCTGAATTTATTATATATCTTTTCGGCGCTTTCTTGCCAATTTATTTTTCCGTCTTCTTTGCTGATAATTTTACAGAAAGTGGCTTTGTCAGCGCCTTGTTTTTTGGGAATTATTTTATTTTCGATCCAGGCGGGTAGTGTTTGTAAAAGCAGGTGGGAGCTTTGTTTGGACGCTTTTTGAAGAAGTGATTCTGACGTATCTATGTCTGATATTAGCATTTTTTCTTGGGTCAGAATGTCTCCTGAGTCCATGCCGGCATCCATCCGCATTATCGTGATTCCGGTTTCTTTTTCTCCTTCAAGAATAGCATTTTGAATAGGGGATGGGCCGCGCCATTTTGGAAGTATTGACGGGTGAATATTAATAGCGCTAAATTTTGGAATATCTAAAACTGTTTTAGGTAAAATTTTTCCGTAGGCAGCTACTATTATGATATCTGGTTCAAATTGGCGCAATTTTTCAATTGCCACGGCACCGAATTTTTCCGGCTGTTCCAGATGAATGTTTTTTTCTTGGCAAAATTTCTTTACTTCGCTAGCATGTAATTCTTTTTTTCTTCCGGAAGGTTTGTCGGGCTGAGTATAAGCTGAAACTAAATTATAATTATTTTTTGCTAACGATTCCAAAATTTCCTTAGCAAAAGGGGAAGTGCCCATAAAAACTATCCTGATGTTTGAATTTTTTTTTGGCATAATCATTATTTATTCTTCTTTACTCTGGTAATAAAAAGAATGCCATCTAAATGATCAATTTCATGCTGCAAGGCGCGCGCCAATAATCCATCTGCTTTCAGTTTGACTTTCGCTCCTTCCTTATCCAGATATCTTATTTGAACTTTTTCAGGGCGAGAAATAGAAAAAAAATCCCCAGGAAAACTCAAACAACCTTCCTCCATTGCAATCTTTTTTCTGGATAGCGAAGTAATCTTGGGATTAATAAGGATATATGTTTCTCCTTGGTCTTCAATCACGCACAAGCGGAGAGATTTTCCTATTTGAGGCGCAGCCAAGCCTAAACCATTGGCAATTTTCATGGTTTCCAACATATCGGCGATCATTTTCTGAATCTTTTTGTCCTTCGGATCCTTTATTTTCGCAGATTTTTTCAGAAGAATCGGGTTTGGATATTCAATTATGGGTAATTTTGCCATAGTTTTGAGTAATTAAGCGAGAGAAATCGGGTCAATATCAATTATCCAGCCTTTCCCCAGTTTTTTAATTATTTTGGAAAGATTTTCGGGAATCTCCAAGCCAGTAAATTTAATTATAATCTGTTTTCGGCTTCGTCCTCTAATCTTTGAAACTAGAGGGTCTTGGGGAGGATAACATTTCACCGATTTATTTTTCATAGCCAGGTCATTGATTTCATTATATGCTTTTTTGGAACTTTTTTCTACCTCGTAACTTTTTTCGTCTTGGAAAATTAATTTTATCAATTTAACAAAAGGGGGATAACCGAGAGATTCCCTTTCGTCAATTTCCGAAGCATAAAATTTTTCGTAGTTTAATTCCTTGGCCATCTGAATCACGGGAGTTTCAGGGCGGTATGTTTGAAGAATAACTTTGCCCGGATAACGGCTTCCGCTTCTTCCGGTCCGGCCAGAAACTTGGACCAAATTTTGAAAAGCCTTTTCATTAGCGGAAAAATCCGGAAATCCCAGTAAACTGTCAGCGTCTATAATACCAACCAGTCCGACATTGGGCAAATCCCATCCTTTGGTAATCATTTGTGTTCCAATGAGAATATCAATTTTTCCTTCGCAAAAATCGGTATAAATTTTTTCAAAAATACCGGTTTTTCGGGTTGAGGCAAGATCGACTCGCTTTATTTTAGCTTCAGGCGCAATTTTTTTGATTTCCGTCTCGATTTTTTCAGTTCCTGCGCCAATATTTTTGAATTGATCATGGCCACATTCAGCGCATTTTGGAAAAATATCGGTCTTGTAATTGCAGTGGAGACAGCGATAAAATCCTTCCGAACCATAAACCAAAGCGCGATCGCATTTTGGGCACTTCAAAACTTCTTTGCAGCTTTGGCAAATCGAAAAAGCGCTGGAGCCTTGCCGATTGATGAACAAAATTGTCTGAAACTTATTTTTCAGATTCCAAATAATTTCCGAAGATAATTTTTTTGAAATGACCGAAAAGTTCTTGGCCCAGCGTTCTTTTTTCATATCGACTATTTCAATATTTTTTTGTTTTTTATCCAGTGCGGATATTTTCAGGAGCGTGATTTTTTTTTGTTGAGCAAGATAAAAATCTTCAATGCGCGGAGTGGCGGAGCCGAAAATTAATTTTGTTTGGTGGATTTCTGATAGTTTTTCCGCGACTCGGCGCGCATCATAGCGCGGATTCATATCCCATTGTTTGAAGGACATATCTTGTTCTTCATCAACCACGATAATTTTTAAATTATTGAACGGCGCAAAAATTGCCATGCGGGAACCGATAATAATGCATTTTTCTCCTGATTTTATTCTTTTCCAATTATCATAAAGTCGACCTTTTGAAACAGTGCTGTTTATCTCAATAATGTTTTTTTCGCCGAAATAAGCGCTATAACGCTCTCGAGCTTGCGGAGTAAGCATAATTTCCGGAAGTAGAATCAAGGCTTGGCCGGTTTTTCCTATCATTTTTTTGATAGATTCAAAATACACTTCGGTTTTTCCCGAGGAAGCCGGACCATATAAAAGGAATTTAAAACCTTGCCTACTCGCCTCGATTCGGCGAGGCGGGCCGGCAGGCAGGTTTTTAATTTTCAATTTTAAATTATTTTTAGTTATATTAGCTATCGCATCAAACTGCTCCTTGGTCAATTTAATCTTCTTGGCCTTAGAAATTTTATTTTTTGATTTTATTTCTCGGGCTTTTACGCGTTTTGGAATAAAAAATTTCAAAACAATTCCCAGAGGAGAAAAATAATATTCGGAAATAAAATTAACTAATGCAAGCTGGTTTTGATCAAGAAAATTTTCCTCAATAATATAATTAATTTTTTTGAGTTTGATATTACCGAAATGATGAAAATCACTCCTATTACCAACAACAATTCCTTCCAGGCTGCGATTAAAAAAAGAAATAGAAACAAGACTTCCTGGGGATACTTCTTTGTCCGACAAGTATGAATAATATTGCTGTCGACTAAGCGACAAGGGAGCGACCGGCACCACATCAACAATAAATTTCAAGGGTTTTTCTTCCATAATTCTATTCTAACAAGTCCTCCATTTAAAGCAAAATCCGCTTGATAAATAGCTTTATTTCGGCTAAAATCAGATTATGATACAACGAAAAATTTTTATTGGCATAAATCTGCCTCAACAAGTGAAAAAAAGGCTCTCTCAAAAGATTGAGCGCTGGAAGGAATTGCCTATAAAGTGGACGCGGGAAGAAAATTTTCACATAACACTTTTATTTCTTGGACATGTTGACGATGAATCACTTTTGGAAATTTGCGAAAAAGCTCGATTGGCCATCAACGAGTTTCCGATTTTTGATATTGATTTGAGTGAAATTTCGATTGGTCCCAGTCCTCAAAAACCTCAAAGAGTTTGGATGACGGGTTTGGCAAATGAAACGTTGAAAAAAATGGAAGAGAGTATATCTAAGGCGATTGGAATTTTTGTCAATGAAAGAAAGGAATTCCGACCGCACGTGACATTGGGACGAATCCAGGCTGAACGCTGGAAAAATCTTTCATCACAGCCAGAAATAAATGAAAAATTTTCTGTTTCTATTCCGGTGGAAAATGTGAAAATTTTTGAAAGTTTAATTGAAAACGGAAGGAAAAGATATGTAGTGCTAGAAAATTTTCCATTGTCATAATTTTTCAATATTTCACTTTTCGCATATGCGAAAAGTGAAATATCTAATTTATTAGATGAAAATATTGGAAGTAAGAATTGATAATTTTTCTAGAGAAGAAATACTTGAAAAAATAAAGTATTTTTTGAAGGAAGAAAAATTCCACCAAATTGCCACCGTTAATCCGGAGTTTATTTTGGAAGCGCAAAAAGACGCGGGATTCAGAAATATTTTGAATGGTTGCGATTTGAATATCGCTGATGGAATGGGAATTCGGTTCGCTTTTTGGAAAAAAGGAGAAAAATTGAAATGTCGGATAGCTGGAGCAGATTTGTTGAATAAAATTTTAAAAATTGCCAATAAAGATAATCTTTCTATTTTTTTGGTAGCTAATAAAAAGGGATTAGGTTCTTGGGAAGAAACTGCGAAAGAAATAAACAAGATATATCCAAATATTAAAGTTGCTGGTGCAGATATTGATAAAAATAGTAACAGCTTAAATAAGGTTAAATCCATCGACGAAACTCGGATTGGCAAATATGACATCATATTTGCCAATTTTGGCGCCCCAGAACAAGAGAAGTTTCTAAATTCGCAAAAATATGGTAAAATAAGGCTAGCTATCGGAGTGGGTGGCAGTTTTGATTATCTGACCGGAAAAGTGAAAAGAGCGCCTATTTTTATGCGAAATTTAGGCTTAGAATGGCTTTGGCGCCTTATCCAACAACCAAAAAGAATAAAAAGAATTATAAGTGCAACCATAGTTTTTCCGTTAAAAGTAGTATTTGAACAAGAAAAAAATAAACAGAAGTAAATTTTATGGAAAAAGTTCGAGTCAGATTTGCGCCGTCGCCGACTGGCATGTTGCATGTCGGCAGTCTTCGCACGACGCTATATAACTATCTTTTTACCAAAAAGCATGGTGGCGATTTTATTTTGCGTGTCGAAGATACGGATCAAAAAAGATTTGTTTCCGGAGCGACAGAAAACATGATTAAGTCACTGGAATGGGCGGGGCTGGATTGGAATGAAGGAGTATACACAAAAGTTCAAAGTTCCCAGCCAAAGGCTGGTCCGCCTTGGGCGGAAAAGTTCAAAGATAAAAGTTTTGTTGATTCAAAAAATTATCCTGGAATTATTGAGGTAGGAGAATATGGACCTTATATCCAATCAGAACGCTTGGAAATTTATAAAAAATACGCCGACGAGTTAATAAGAATGGGTCACGCTTACTATTGTTTTTGCAAACCGGAAAGATTGGAAAAAATGAAAGCGGAAAAAATGAAAAATAAAGAGGCGGCCATGTATGACAAATATTGTTTGCGCAATGTCACTCCGGAAGAAGTTAATAAAAATTTGAAAAATAAAGTTCCTTTTACAGTCCGAATGAAAATTTCCGATAACGAAACTGTTGAGTTCCAAGATTTGGTACGAGGGAAAATTTCTTTTGAGACAAAAAATATTGACGATCAAGTTCTGATAAAATCCGATGGCTTTCCAACTTATCATTTCGCGTCAGTCGTCGATGATCATTTAATGAAAATATCCCATGTGATTCGCGGAGACGAGTGGCTTTCGAGCACTCCCAAACATGTTTTGCTTTATCGATATTTTGGCTGGAAAATTCCGCAATTTGCCCACTTATCATTATTGCTTAACGCGGATAAAAGCAAATTATCCAAAAGACAAGGCGATGTGGCGGTAGAAGATTATATTGCGAAGGGATATCTGAAAGAAGCTATCATTAATTTTGTGGCTATGCTTGGCTGGAATCCCGGAAAAGGGGATACTCAAGAAATTTTTTCCTTGGAAGAATTGATTGAAAAATTTGATTTTCGAAATGTCCACAAAGCAGGAGCGGTATTTGATATTCAAAAATTGGACTGGATAAACGCGCAATATATCAAGAAATTATCAATTAACAAGCTTTGTGAAAAAGTTCTGCCCTTTCTGGAAAATGAAGTTTGCTACCAAAACGCACCCAAGGAAAGAAAAATAAAAGCCTACCTCTATAAATTTTTGGAAGTGGAACGGGAACGTTTGAATAAATTATCCGATATCGGAAAAAAGGTGGATTTCTTCTTTTGTGATATTGAATTTGATTCTGCAATGCTGAAATGGAAAGAGATGACAAATGAAGAAATAAAAAAATCTTTGAAAAAATGCGTTGACAGCTTGAAAAAAATATTGGAATCACAATGGACAAAAGAAAATTTGGAAAAAGAATTGCTTGAATGCGCCGGCGAAAAAAGAGGGGAGTTGCTTTGGCCGTTGCGCGTGGCTCTTACTGGCAAGCAAAAATCACCCTCGCCATTTGAAGTCGCTTGGGTTCTGGGAAAAGAGGAAAGCCTAAAGCGAATTCAAAAAGCTATTGAGAAAAAATAAAATGAATAAAATAAATCCCGCACCTTCTGCTAAAGTATTAAGCTCGATAAAAAATAGATGCTTATTTTGGTTAGTTTCAGCGCAAATTGCGGGAATTTTTGGAAGGTGCGGGATAAAAAAAATAAGAATAATTTTATTTATAGCATGCCTTTTTCCGGCTTATCTTTTTGTATTTATTTTTTTCGCACAAGCCGTGTCAACCGATAAGCAAATAAACACAAAGCAGGATCAGCTAGATGCTTTAAATAAAAAAGCGGGGGTTTATAACCAAATAATTGACATAAAACAAAAGCAACAAACCACATTGAGCAGTCAGATTTCACTCATGGATTCTGAAATCCAAAAACTGGAAGCCGAAATAAATTCAAAAAAAGCGACTCTGGATCAGCTGAATAGTGATATTAATAAGCTAAATAATCAAATAAGCAACAAGGAAGAAGCTTTGGCCGGCCAAAAAAAAATCCTGTCCACTTTGATGCAGCAATATTATGAAGACAGACAACAAGATATTTTGATAAATTTAGTCAGTAATGAAAACATTGCTTCGCTTTTGTCGAAAGATGACCGCCTAATTCAAATAGGAGACAAGGTGGTGGAAGTGTTAAATAATATTCAATCTTTGCGAAGCGCTTTGGTTGCGGAAAAAAAATCTTCTGAAGATAAAAAGAAAGATATCATGGATCTTTATTATCAACTGGAAGAAAGAAATACTTACCTCGACAGCACTAAAAATCGCAAAGAGGTGCTTTTAGTTCAAACTCAAGGAGAAGAATCAAAGTATCAGAAATTATTATCCACTGTTGAAGAACAAAAAAGGGAAATTAATCAAGAAATAGAGGTTTTGGAAGCAAGCAAGACTAATCAGGTAAATCTAAGTAATTTACCACCCAGCAAAAAAGGATACTTTACCTATCCGGTTGGCTCAAATATTTCAATTACCCAAGGATATGGAAAAACCAGTTTTTCAAATCACTACGGCTCAGGAAAACATAATGGAGTAGATTTTGGAATTAAATATGGATCAGTTTATGCCGCTAAAGGTGGAAAAGTTATTAACACGGGAAACAACGGAAAGTATGCTTATGGAAAGTGGATTGCCATAGATCATGGGGATGGTTTGGTAACGCTTTATGGACATTTCAGCAAACAATCAGTTTCGGCAGGTGACACAGTAAAAGAAGGAGATAAAATAGGAATAAGCGGAAATACAGGATATTCAACCGGACCACATCTTCACTTTTCGGTTTTTGCCAAAAACACATTCAGTTTGACGGAGTCCTCTATCGTTAAAGGACTTATGATTCCGACTGGAGGCAGTGTCAACCCAATGATGTATTTGAAATAAAAAAGTACACCCAAAGGTATACTTTTTAGTCAAGCAAATATTTTTTCTACAGGGCGGGATTTATTCAACGCTGACGAATTTTCGATTCACGATTTTTCCGGTAAAATTTCTGATTTTTTTGACGCTGAATTTTACAATACCTTCTTTCAAAGAAAATAATGTGTCGTCCTCTCCTCGCTTCACGTTCTTTCCCGGATGAAATTTTGTTCCGCGCTGACGAACGATAATATTTCCGACATTGATTTTTTCTCCGCCAAAAATTTTCACGCCCAAGCGTTTTGAAATTGAATCTCGTCCAAGAACTGTAGATCCTCCAGCTTTACGATGTGCCATAAAATTAACTTAAAAATCAATTAAAACAATACAAAGGTTATTCTAGCATATTAAATTAAAATGTCAACAAAGGAACTTAAACTAAAAATAAAAAAGTTTTGGGACAAATATGAGGTAAAAATCGTCCTGATTTTAGGATTTATTATAATAGCCTCTATTTCCTTTGAAGCCGGTGTTTTAAAGGGTCAAAATTGGCGTCAAAAACCGCTTATGATTGAGAAAGCCGTCAAAAGTGAGGATATTACCCAAAATACCGCAAATACCGCTATTTTAGGCGAAAAAACAGCTACTATCAATCAGGATGCGGGAAAAAACACCCAAAACTGCATGTTTGTCGGGAGCAAAAATTCCAACAAATATCACATCCCGACCTGCACTTGGGCTAAGCAAATAAAACCAGCAAATATAGTGTGTTTTTCATCGGCCGAAGATGCAGTTGCGAAGGGTTATCAGCCTGGTTGTCTGAAATGAAATTTCTTGGTATCATTAACCAAAATCGGCCGTTAATTTTTTTATGATTTTTAATTTCATGAAAGACAAAAAAACAATCATCATATCTCTCGGGGGATCGCTAATTGTTCCCAATGAAATCGATTGGAAGTTTGTGAAAAATTTCAAAAAAATTATTGAGCAATATATTAAGAAAAATTATAAATTTATTATTATAACCGGGGGAGGGAAGACAGCCAGAAAATATATTGAAGCGGCAGGAAAAATTGACAGCATCACCAATGAAGACAAAGACTGGATTGGGATTCATGCTACTCGAATGAACGCGCATTTTTTGCGGACTATTTTTCGAAAACATTCTTTTCCAATCATCAACAAAAATCCCAATGAAATAGAGATTTTTCACAGTTTCAAAGAGCCGATTCTGATTGCTGCCGGATGGAGGCCGGGATTTTCTACAGACTATGACGCAGTTCTTCTCGCCAAGCATTTTAAGGCCAAAAAAATGATAAATTTTTCCAACATCGATTATGCTTTTGACAAGGATCCAAATAAATTTCCTGACGCCAAAAAAATAAAAGAAATTTCATGGAAAAATTTCAGAAAGATTGTGGGGGATAAATGGGATCCGGGAATGAATGTGCCGTTTGATCCGGTCGCATCCAAACTGGCTGACGAAGAAAATATTGAAGTGGCAATTATGAATGGCAAAGATATGAAAAATTTAGAAAATTATCTGGAAAACAAAAAATTTAAAGGTACTATAATCAAAAACTAATTTCGTATAATCTACTACAATATACTAGTATATTGTAGTAGTAATCTTCTAAATTATTATTATCATTATTTATTCGTTCTTGGATAAAATAAAAATCCTTGCAAGTTGCAGGATTTTTTTGTGTTCTTTTTTTATTTTTTTATAGTTTTTTTAATTCGTCAAGTGGTTTGATTTTTTTCCTCTTCAAGAGGTAATATAAAAGAAAATAAAAAAATAAGGCGATGGATCCTGCCACAATAAAAAATCCCACTACTAAAGGCAAAGCAACATCCAAAAGAATGGCTTTACTGAGGAAAAATTTTAATCCAAGGTGATATGTTTGATCAAATTGCTGAATCAATTTTCCTCCACTGGTATTAAACAAAAATCCACCGGTAGCCGCTGCAATAGGCAAAATAACAAAAGTAGTCCACATATTTGTCGCTAAAACCCCAGCGGTAGCCGAAAGGCGGTTCAGTCGAAAAATAGAGGCTAAAGCAAGAGTAGTAAGTACACCTTCGCCCGGGACAATGCCTAAAAACATTCCTAAAGCAACTCCGCCAGCAATTTTGTGCGGACTGTCGTTAATTAAGAAAAATTGCTTGAAAAATTTTTTAATTTTCTCCTTCATGTTATTAATTATAGCACATGTAAAAATTGGCTTAGGATTTTTATCCTAAGCCAATTATCAATTACCTGTTTTGCTGTCTTTTTGCCGCATCAATTAAATCCATGAGCATTATCCCACGAAACAAAGGAATCCACAGAACGATGAAAAGTGACAATCGTAAATAAACATTTGTGAAAGCAAGGAATTTTGAAGCAAAAATGCATGCAACAAAAATCATTAAATAATTTACAGCTAGTGTTAAATGCAGCCTCAGAATACTTTTTGAAAGCAATTTGTTGCATTCCAAAGAATATAAATTTTCTGCACTATTAAAAAAATCCATACAGCACCTCCATAAGTTAAAAGGACTTATCTTTTCTTTACTATAAGGCTTTTTGATTCCTTGTCAATTACCTTAGCTTTTTCCGCTTCTTGTTTGGTTTGAAAAGGCAAAGTGCCTAAAATATTACGAAGCGCGATGCTATCTACTTTCAAAACCTGATCCCACTTATCCAAAGGTTCCAAAATATCTCGCAATTTCTTTTCGTCATATTTATAGGTTTTTCGAAGAGTTTGCGCAATCACTCCGTTTTTTCCAAAAACTCTTTCCACACCTTCCTGATCCATATATTGCACGATGGATTCTTGCAATTTTTCTAAGCGATCCTTGGTAATGGATATGGCGGATTTCATATCAATATACTCTTCGATAACGGAGTTTATTTCTTCCGTATCGATTTTCCGCAGATCTTTGAATTTATGTTTCCACATTGGGCAGCGATTTTGGTATCCGCACCAATCGCAAAGAGGGGAGATATTGGGTTCAAATTTTCCGGACTCAATAATTTTTATCGTATCCAAAAATAATTGTTCGCTGGCTTTCAATTGTTCGCTGGTTCTTTTAGCAGATAGTTTTACGCCGTGTTTCAAAAAATAGAGACTAACATTTATTTTATTGAGGTTATCAATTTCTTTTGGATAGCGGGAAAGGAAAGCTTTCAGATAAACAGAAAGCTGGAGATCGTTATCTACTTTTTCTTGGCTCGGCATTTTCTTGGTGGTCTTGTAATCAATAATTTCATAACCTTCGTCGGTTTTATCTATGCGATCAATTATTCCGGAAACTATATGTCGCTCTCCCTCAGGCCCGATTTCAAATTGAAAGCGTGATTCAAGGTCAACGATATTGGAATCTGCTGGGTTGTTTTTTTTATAATACTCTTGAATTATTTTTATGCCTTGTGAAAATGCTCCGCGTTCTTCATCTGGATTTTCAAAAACCGCCGGATTCCAAGCATTGGCAAAATGTTCCATCGCTTGATCCATGGTAGGGGAGAGAATGCCAGGAGTATGGATAAATTTCAAAGTCCCATGAATAACGGTGCCAAAAACAGCTTCCTTGGATTTGGGAACTTTAATTTTGTCTATTTCCTGAAATTTATATTTCAGC
>Ga0172379_10000639_pt1 | contig 84629 bp, 73 predicted proteins | sample GrowelOW334metaG_FD_119756 | JGI IMG/M metagenome (GOLD analysis project Ga0172379, IMG submission 119756) | Groundwater microbial communities from an aquifer near a municipal landfill in Southern Ontario, Canada - Groundwater well OW334 metaG | ecosystem: Environmental > Aquatic > Deep... | reverse complement strand
TTATTCACCACCCAATTGTTTGAACCGATATGCGTTCCGGTGAGCCCAAGAAATTGCCGGAATGCCAGGTTTGTTTCAATAAACGCCGTATTGATTTTTGGTTCTTTCAAGATTGAAGAAGGAATAATTGTCGGTGCGTTTTCGGGATAATCAGGCAAAATCAATTTTGCTTTTTCTTCACCAAGCTGCTGCACAAGTTTGGTAAAAATAATGTCCGTCCACCAGCTGATGTTCAACTCCCAAGCCATTAACCGTATGACCATCAAGCTGTGCACCGGTTTCCACTTGTACGGTTCATATTTTAGAATATCAAATTCGATGGGAAGTTTTTTATGGAATTTTTTAATGAAGTAATTTACTCCGTCGGCATAGGCGGAAAGCATTTTTTTTGTTTCGGGATGAGCTGATTGATAAATTTTTTCAGCGGTTTGTTTAATTCCCACCGTTAAAAACATTTTATCAAACGAAAGAGTCTTCCTTCCGAAAACTTCACTTAATCTTCCTGCGCCAGCACGGCGAATCAAATCCATTTGGAACAGCCGTTCACGCGCATGTAAAAAACCAAGCGCAAACGCAGCGCTTTCTTCGTTGTCGGCTTGGATATAAGGAATGGCTAACGAGTCAAAAGAAATTACAACATCGCTTTTAATTTTATCTGTCTGAAATTCTCCGTCATATTCTGGAAGTGAACTGTACAACATTTGCCGGAAGAAATATCCTGCAATAAGTAGAATGATAACAAGTGATGCGATAGAACCTAAAAGAATTTTTGTCCAAGGTTTCATATGCGTTAAATGTTTGGTGAACGATAATGCAATTTTGTAAAGAAATGGGTAAAAACAAAGAGATGATCAATTTACTTTTTGATTATCCCTCTTCTCATTTGCACAAGTACCGCTCCGACAGCGGCTATTGCCATTCCAATTCCTTCGGTAACCGTTATCCGTTCACCTAAAAAATACCATGCAAGCACAGCAATTTGAATAAGCATTGTCCCGTTGATAATACTTGACTCCATCGCGGTAAGGGAACGAAGCGTTACATTCCACAACGTAAAGGCAAAGGCAGTATTGATTCCCGCAAGCCACAATAAGAAAAGGCAATTTTTTAAACTTAATACCGGTACACCATTCAGCATAAAACCGATGACGATCAAAATTATCGCGCCAATACCCATACTAATAAAGGTTACAACTACCGGACTAATATTTTTTTTGCGATTAATATTTCTCCCGATAATTGCCGAGCCGGCATTTGCTAAAACTCCAACAAGCATAACCACTAAACCAAGTCCCTTGTTTCCTACAAACGCAACCGGGAAGAAATAAGTAACAATCCCCGCAATAAATAAAAGAGAACCGATCCATTGAAGTGAAGAAGGTTTCTCGTTTAGCAAAACAATTCCCGCAACAGCCACAATAATCGGGGTGAAGTTTAGCAGCAGGCTTACCGTAACTGAAGGAAGTAATGACAATCCTAAAAATTGAGCGCCTTGTGTAAAGGTGTAAAAAATTAATCCGAGAAGAAGGAGTTGTTTCCACTGAACCGCGTTGAGCTGTTTTATCTCAAGTAAATATTTTTTTTTGAGAATAAAAGGAATGAATATTAAAAATGCTAACCCGTAGCGCAACCCGGCATACGTTACCGGCGGAATATCAACCAATCCCCATTTAATTATAATAAACGAAGTTGACCATAAAAAAGTTACAAGCAGCGCTTGAACAATTGGGATTATATGATTGTTGTTATTCCTAATTCCTAATTCCTAATTTTTAATCATCGCCTACGGGACAATCTGTATCTCAGTCCCCATTGGAACATTATAAAAAAGTTCTTCAATTTCAGGATTCGTAAGTGCCATGCAACCCGCAGTCCAATCTTTGAAGCGCTGGAATTTGCCAATGAATCCATATCCATTCGGTAAACCGTGAATTTTAATTTCTCCACCCGGTGATTTGCCAAGCTTTGTTGCATAAAGACTATCGGATTCATTTGGATAGGAAACCGCAAGGTTTAAATGATAATCACTGTTCGGATTTTTATCATTGATGGTGTAAACGCCTTCGGGAGTTTTTTGATCTCCTTCAAATTCTTTTTTGCCGACCGGAACACCACCGAGTGAGATCTTATACGATTTTAGCGCTACTCCGTTTGAAAAAACTGTTAAGAGCCTTTTACTTTTCACCACCAAAATCTTATCGATCTTTTTTGAAGTGTCTAATTTTTTCTCCGGCATAAAATAGTAACCGAGAGCGACCACGATGATAAAGAGCGCTTCATATAAAAATATTTTCTTCATTCAACTAGCATTTGTTTATTTAGAAATAGAGAGATCATTAAGTGCAATATAATAATATCTCTAAATTTTTAACTGATAATGAATCCTCACTTTGTGTTCCTTTGTGAAAGATTTTTGTGACACGAATTTCACTAAGGAAGCACGAACGGAAGTAAAGAACTATTTGCGGAATAAAACAACTAACAATCAATAATCAAAGGAGGCAGTTCATGAACACAAGAAAAAAGAATAAAAGCAGCACGCACAAAGGTGGAGATGAGGATACACCTCCTCCACTGGTTAGTTGAAAGCTGCAAGTGGAAAGTTGAAAGCAGAAGACACGAATTGCACGAATGGGCACGAATTGTACAGCATGGCATCCAAGGCGGGAAATTAACGCTAAAAAATTATTGAGCGGAAGAAAACCCTTCCGCTCATATTAATCTAATTTTTGTTATTTTCTCGTAAACAATTTTAGTCTATTGATAAATTTTCATTTTGAAAGATTTTGTTTTTGTAATTTAACCCTTGTGGCGCCATAACACCATTTGGAATTCCTAATTCGTAATTTTTAATTCCTAATTATTTTTATGCCTTTAAGCTGGAATGAAATTAAAGACCGCGCACTAAAGTTTTCAAAAGAATGGGCGGGTACGTTTAACGAAGAAGCTGATGCAAAACTTTTCCTCAATGCATTCTTTAGCGTATTTGGGATAAGCAGTAGAAAAGTAGGCACATTTGAAAAACGTGTAAAAAAACTTGATGAACATGACGGCTACATCGACTACCTCTGGAAAGGAACAATGTTAGTTGAAATGAAAAGCCGCGGAAAAGATTTAGCTAAAGCATACCAACAAGCAAGAGAATACCTTTACCAGCTGCCGCAATATGAACTCCCCCAATACATTCTTATTTCAGACTTTGAACGCTTCCGGCTTTTCGATATCGAAGAAAACACGATCGCTGAATTCACGCTTTCCGACTTTGTAAACAACGTGCAGCATTTTGGTTTTATCGCCGGGTATATTAAACATACTTTTAAAGAACAAGACCCCGTTAATATTAAAGCCGCGGAATTGATGGGAAAACTGCATGACAAGTTAAAAGGGGTCGGGTATGATGGACATGCGTTGGAAGTTTATTTAGTGCGATTACTCTTTTGCCTTTTCGCCGATGATACCACTATTTTTGAAAAAGATATTTTCATAGACTTTATAACCTGGCGCACTAATGAAGACGGGAGCGATCTTGCCGCGCGCATAAGTGAGTTGTTCTATGTCCTTAATACTCCGCGGGAAAAACGGATTAAAAACCTCGACGAACAATTGAATGAGTTCCCTTACGTAAACGGAAAGTTGTTTGAGGAGAACTTGCCGCCCGCCGGTTTTGATAGTGAAATGCGCCGCCTTCTTATAGAATGTTGCGGTCTGGATTGGAGTAAAATCTCTCCGGCAATTTTCGGTTCAATGTTTCAAAGCGTTAAGAATCCGGTTGAACGGAGAAACCTCGGCGCGCATTACACGAGTGAGAAGAATATTTTAAAACTTATCAAACCGTTATTCCTTGATGAACTTTGGGAAGAGTTTAAATCCATTAAGGAGAATAAGAACAAGCTTATTGACTTCCACAAAAAAATCAGCAACCTGAAATTTCTTGACCCCGCATGCGGTTGTGGAAACTTTCTTGTTGTTACGTATAGAGAGTTACGTTTTCTGGAAATAGAAATCCTTCGTATGCTTTATAAATACGGTGTAACATTTTTAGACGTAAAGGATATCATCTGGCTTGACGTTGATATGATGTACGGGATTGAGTGTGAAGAATTCCCCGCCCGCATTGCCGAAGTAGCAATGTGGCTTATTGATCACCAGATGAATATGGTTATCAGTAATGAGTTCGGGCAATACTTTGTACGCTTGCCGCTTAAGAAAGCGGCTACCATAATTAATGGGGACGCTTTAACAACAGATTGGCAAAGTTTATTAAATCCCGTTAATTCAATAGATGTTTACGCAAAGCATACAAATATTTATTTAGTTGAAGAACCACGGGTGGAGTATGAATCTGTAAATGTTCAAACGGAAACGTATGAGATTCATAAAGGGGAAGAGCCGCAAGTAAAAGAAGAAATAAAGTTTGATTATATCTTGGGAAATCCACCGTTTATCGGATCAAAAATGATGAAGCAATACCAGCGTGATGAAGTTGTAAAACAATTTGACAATACCGAAGGAAGCGGGGTTCTTGACTATGTTAGTGCCTGGTATGTTAAAGCAGCAAAGTATATACAAAGCACGAGAATCAAAGCAGCGTTTGTTTCAACAAATTCAATAGTACAAGGAGAGCAGACAAGTATTCTTTGGGGACAAATGTTGAATAAGTACAATATCAAAATTCATTTTGCACACCGCACCTTTAAATGGAGCAACGAAGCAAAAGGTAATGCTGCCGTATATTGTGTTATAATTGGTTTCGCTAATTACGATGCTGTTAATAAAAGTATTTACGATTACGAAGACATCAAGGGAGAAGCACACGAAATAAAAACAAAAAACATAAATCCCTACTTAGTAGATGCCAAAGATTTGTTGATAAATAAAACATCAAATCCAATTTGCAATGTGCCTAAAATGAGTTTCGGGAATATGCCATTAGATGGCGGGCATTTGCTTTTATCAGACCAAGAGAAAAAAGAGTTTATTTTAAAAGAACCTAATGCAAAAAAATATATTAAGCCGTTAATTTCAGCGTATGAGTTTCTCAATGGAGAAAAACGATGGTGTTTGTGGCTTGTGGATATTGAACCGCATGAATTAAAATCATTGCCTGAAGTTTTGAAGCGTGTCGAATTGGTTAGAAAATTTCGATTAGAAAGTGTAGCTCCTTCTACACAAAAATTTGCTGTAACCCCAACTTTGTTTCGTGATAGAAATCAACCCAAAACTTACATTTTAATTCCTAGTACCACGTCCGAAAACAGAAAGTACATTCCTTTAGGTTTCTTTGGAAAAAACGATATTGCAAATAATAGCTGCCATACTATAGCAAATGGCAAATTATATCACTTCGGGATACTAACTTCTGCTATGCACATGGCGTGGGTGAAATCAGTTTGTGGTAGATTAAAAAGCGATTTTCGTTATTCAAAAGATATTGTCTACAACAACTTCCCCTGGCCCGAAAATCCAAACGCGAAACAAATAAAAGCAATTGAAACGGCGGCACAAAAAGTACTGGATGCAAGGGAAGAATTCCCTAACAGTTCGTTAGCCGATTTGTATGACCCTCTTTCTATGCCGCTAATATTAGTCAAAGCGCATAATGAACTCGACAAAGCCGTTGACCTTGCTTACCGCCCTCAGCCATTTACAACCGAAGCCAAACGGATGGAATTTCTTTTTGAACTTTACGAAAAATACACTCAACCTTTAGGATTATCTGACAAGAAAAAAGTTAGAAGAACAAAAAAAATAATTAATTAATCAATTTGTAGTCGGTAGTTTTCAGAAAACGGCTTTCCGCAAAGTTACTTTCTCTAACCTTTCAATATTTATTTCAACACCAATTCCCGGTTCAGATGGAACATCAATTGTTCCATCTTTATTTACAACGAATTCCGGTTCAACAATATCGTTTTTGTAATATCTTTTACTTGCGGAAATATCTCCCGGCAAAGTAAAGTTAGGAAGTGAAGCGAGTGCTATATTTCCCGCCCGCCCAATTCCCGACTCCAACATCCCACCATGCCATACGGGAATATTTTTAGAAGCGCAGTAATCATGAATTAATTTTGCTTCGGTAAATCCACCAACGCGTCCAGGCTTAATATTAATTATTCTACAACTGTCTAACTCAATTGCAGCGCGCGTATCCTCAAGTGAGTGGATACTTTCATCAAGACAGAGAGGCGTTTTGAGTTCACGCTGAAGTTTCGAATGTTCATATATATCATCACAACCGAGCGGCTGTTCAATCAACAGAAGATTATAGTCATCCATCTCTTTGAGGATGTTTCTATCAGTTAAAGTGTATGCGGAATTCGCGTCAACTTGTAAGAGAATGTTAGGGAATTCTTTTCTTAACGATTTAATTAATTGAAGATCGTTTCCCGGTGCAATTTTTATTTTTATTCTTTTGTACCCTTCCTCCAAATAGCCATCAACTTTTTTTATTAAATCATATACAGTGGGTTGAATTCCAATGCTGACACCAACATCAATTTTATCTTTAACACTGCCAAGCATTTTGGAAAGAGAAATGTTTTTTGATTTTGCGAACAGATCCCACAAGGCTGCTTCCAAACCGGCTTTTGCCATTCTATGCCCGCGGACTTTTTGCCATGATGAAATTGCTTCATCAATGTTAGTAAAATTTTTCCCTAGAATTCCGGGAATTAAAAAATCAGAAAGGATATGCCATGCGGTCTGAACGGTTTCGTAAGTATAAAAAGGATTTGCCGCTGCGACACATTCTCCCCAACCGGTAACACCTTCAGCTTCAATCTTAACAATGATATGTTCTTCATCGTACTCAGTTCTCATTGAGGTTACGAAGGGAGAAACAAGTTCCATTTTGACGTGACGAAGTTCGATTCTTTCAATACGCATATAACTGCTTTAACTTATGGGAAAAAGAGATTTAATTCCATATCAAAATAAAAACATTATTCTGAATTCTTAGTAGCAAAGAATTTTGGTTTACTGCGGAACGTTTAGGAGGATTAACGGAAGATTGGGATAAAACAGCAAATAACAAATCCAGATCACGCCGCCAACAGTTAAAGGAATCGTTAGATTATCATCAGCCCAGCCGTAAGAAATGTTTTCCGCAATGGCACCCAGCGCTGCAGCAAGAATTCCAAAATAATATTCTGCCGGAACGTACAATATTTTTGGCGTTACAAAAATTACAATAACTGCGCTGACAAAAAAGGCAAGTGTCCCCTCAAGACTTTTTGCTAAAAATTTATGTTTTCCATAGCGCCTTCCGATCAATGCGGCGGATGTATCACTTATGATAAGAATTGTAAAGGCTGTAATGAAAATTACTTTTGGAAAGACGATTACACTTAATAACGCGGAGAGAAAAACGTAGGTCGCTCCACTCAGATTTTTCTTCTTCGCGTCCATTTCATGTTCACGAAGTAAAAAACCAAAAAGACTATTAAATACTTTTCCCGCTTTAGGAGAAAAATATCTCCACACTTCAATTGTTAGTGAAAAAATTGTAAGTCCTGCAGTAATTAAAATTGCATCGTGCCGCGAGATAAAATAATAAATAATCGGAAAGGAAAGTGAACAGAGATGAATCAACTTGCGGATGAGTTCATCTCTGTATTGAATAGTTCCACGATCAATTTGCGTCATTGGCTGCAGGAGGTTGTACTGGTTGACGTTTTTCAATTAATTTTTTTACATGTTCCGGAACTTCTTCTTCACCATTAGTCGTTCCGTTTTTCTTTTGCGGAGGAAGCGTTTCACCGCGCATGATTTTATCAATTTCTTCAGAGTCTAAAATTTCTCGTTCAAGAAGCTCAGCTGAAAGACGATGCAGCAATTCAATATCTTCTTTAAGAATTTCCATAGCGCGCACCATACAAGCCGAAACAATTGAACGAACTTCAATATCAATTTCCACAGCCGTACTTTCGCTGTAATCTTTGTGGCGTTGGATTTCTCTTCCGAGGAAGATTTCTTCTTCTTTCGCTCCATAACTTAAAGGACCGAGTTTTTCACTCATTCCCCATTCACAAACCATTTTACGTGCGATGTTTGTCGATTTTTCAATATCGTTTCCCGCTCCGGTTGTGTAATGATTAAAGATCAATTTTTCTGCAGCTCTTCCGCCTAATGCATACGTAATAACCGCTTCCAAATATTCTCTTGAATACGTATGTTTTTCATCCACCGGGAGATAGCTGGTAACACCCAAAGCTCTTCCGCGTGGAATAATTGTAACTTTGTGTACAGGATCGGCTTCGGGCATTCTTTTCGCAACAAGCACGTGACCAATTTCGTGGTAAGCCGTCGTCTTTTTTTCCTCTTCGGAAATAATAAGACTCTTTCTTTCCATACCCATCATCACTTTATCTTTTGCTTCTTCAAAGTCTTCCATATCTACTTTTGTTTTATCTTTTCGTGCAGCTAACAGGGCGGCTTCATTTACAAGATTAGCAATTTCGGCTCCGGCTAAACCGGGAGTCCCCTTTGCGAGTACCTGCAGATCAACATTATCTTTTAAAGGAATTTTTCTCGTGTGAACTTTTAGAATTCCTTCTCTTCCTTTTACATCAGGTCTATCAACAACAATTTGTCTATCAAATCTACCAGGACGCAGTAATGCCGGATCTAAAACATCCGGTCTATTTGTCGCGGCAATAATAATTACACCGCTATTCTGTTCAAACCCATCCATTTCAACTAACAGTTGATTTAGTGTTTGTTCGCGTTCATCGTGTCCACCGCCAAGACCGGCGCCACGCTGCCTTCCAACGGCATCAATTTCATCAATAAAAATAATACATGGAGCATTTTTCTTTCCCTGTTCAAAGAGATCACGTACACGGCTAGCGCCAACACCAACAAACATTTCAACAAAGTCTGCGCCGCTAATTGAAAAGAAAGGAACACCTGCTTCACCGGCGACAGCTCTTGCGAGTAATGTTTTTCCGGTTCCGGGAGGTCCAAGCAAAAGAACACCGCGAGGAATTTTACCTCCGAGTTTTTGAAACTTTGCAGGCTCTTTTAAAAATTCAATAATCTCCATAAGTTCTACCTTTGCTTCATCAGCTCCGGCAACATCTTTGAAGGTAACCGCGTTTTGCGATTGCCCGATCAATTTGGCTTTACTTTTTCCAAAGCTGAAAATCCCTTTACTTCCCCCCATACCGCCGCCGCCTTGCATCCTCTTCATAAAAAAGATCCAGACTGCAGCAATTAGAATCCAGGGAATCAGTCCGACAAGCATATTCATCCATTCACTCGATTGTTTTTCGAATGAATAATCAACGCCTTTTGCTTTCCAAACAACTTCCTGATCTTTAATTATTGGTTCGGGCAAGTAGACGGAAAAATTTCTTACTTTAACTTCTTTACCGGCGATCTTCACCATCTCTTCGGCTTTAAGTTCACCTTTGAAGTAGTAATCATTCTGATCAACTTTTGTGACAGCTGCACGAAGAATTTTTTCACCATCAAGCAGTTGTAAATATTGAGGATAGGGAATATCAACATAGTTAGTAGTCCCGGTTTTAAACAATTGCATTACAATAACCGCCGCAACAATTACTGCTCCCCAACCAAAAACCATGCGAATAATTTTTGACCAGTCAAAATTATCATCAGGCTTATTCGGTCCCTGGTTTTTAGGGATTTTTAAATTTTTATTTTCTTTGTTTTCGTCCATTGTTAAACTTTTCTTTTTACTTGTTATCTTCTTTTAAAACATAAATAGACCGCAAATTGCGATACTTTTGGGCATAATCTAATCCATATCCAATTACAAATTTGGAAGGAATCTCGAAGCCAATATAATCAATTTTAACATTATATTTTAGACTGTTCGGCTTCAACAACAGGGTGGCAACTTTCATGGAAGCCGGGTGATGTTCTGCAATAAGTTGTTCCATAAATTTTATCGAAAGACCCGAATCGACAATATCTTCAACGATAATTAAGTCCCGTCCGTTCACATCGCAAGCTAGATCTTTCAGCATCTTCACTTTGCCGGAAGAAATTTTTTCATCGCCGTAGCTGGAAAGGCGCATAAAATCAACTTCGCACGGATTTTCATAGTTCTTCAGCAAATCCGCCATAAACATGAACGCACCATTTAGGATGCCGAGAAAAATGGGAACTTTCCCTTCATATTCTTTCATCAGTTCTCCGGCGACGGCTTTAACGCGTGCCTGAATTTCTGTTTCGGTTAAAAAAGGGACGAATGTGTCGTTTCCGATGAGGATAGTTTCCATTATTTATTTACACCTTACTTTGATAATTTTTTTTGTATCATTAGTTATCGCATAGCGATTGTCTAATCTTCTTTTAATCACCCACATTACTTCGAATCTTTTAGTAGGCTCCGCTGCTTTGGTATTGTTCAAAAGCAGCAATTGATTTGTTTTCTCATCTGCCGATAATTTAAGATCAGTTAAAAATTCCGAAATTTTTTTCGGTTTTGAAAGTCCAAAAGGATAAAAGGTATCTCCCGGCTGCCATTTTCTAATACATAACGGAAAGTTAAGCGAATCACCCGAAAGAAATTCTTCTTCATTATCTGAAGATAATCTAACCATTTTCTTATTACTTTCAGTAACTGAAATTTTCTTCCCGAGAACTGTTTTGAACTGATTTTTTTCAATATAAACGGGAATAGAAATTTCATTTTTTCTTTTGCTAACGGCAATGAACTCTCTGTCACGTAAAGCAGAATATGTTCCCGCCAACTCCGTTTTGGAGCCAACTTTTTTCCCAATTAACGCTGACACTGAATTAATTGAACGGGAATTGATCTCAAGTTCAGAAATTTTGGCTAATGCGCCGGAGATTATTTCTTTCTGCAAAAAAACGTGTTTTCCTTCAAAAAGCGCAAGAGGAATTCTGCATCCCCTTTTTTTATCAACTTGAACAAGTTTTAAATGTTCCACCACTATCGCATCAACAAAACTTAGAACTTCTTTTACTGTGGAAGAGAAATTAAAAATTTTTTCATCCAGTTTTGGGTTTATTTCTTCTTTCAGAATTTTAACAATCTTATTCCGTAAATAATTCCGTTGGAAATCATTTTCTTCGTTAGATGAATCAAACTGAAAAGGGATTTTTTTTGCCTTCAAGTAGGAAAGAATTTCGTCCTTCGTTAAAGCTAATAAAGGACGGATAATGTTTCCCCGTCGTTCGGGAATACCAGCGGCACCGTTTAATCCGCTTCCTTTAATTAAATTGAGGAGAACAGTCTCGGTATTATCCGATTGATGATGCGCGGTAGCGATTTTATTACAATTTTCTTTTGCCGCAACTTCAGCGAAAAATTTATAGCGTATTTCCCGACCGGCTTCTTCTAACGAGAGTTTATTCTTTTTGGCAAAAGATTTGACATTCTTCTTTTTTATGAAAATTGGAATGTCCAGATCGGTACAAAATTTTCTACAAAAGGATTCATCATCATCAGCTTCTTTCCCACGTAAACCGTGGTTAAGGTGCACTGCGAAAAGAGAAAGGTTAAATTTATTTTGAAATTTATTCAGAAAGGAAAGAAGAAAAACGGAATCAGCACCACCGCTAAATCCGACAACTATTTTATCATTTAACGAGACAAGTTTCTTCTCTGTAATAAACGAAAGAACTTTTTCTTCAACGGATTTCATTTAATAGCCGAGCTCTTTTAACCATTCTTCTGTCAGTTTGGATTCATTTTCAATCCCTAAAAATTTAGCCACATATTTTCCGAGAATATCAAATTCAAGATTAACCGAATCCCCAACTTTTTTCCCTGATAGATTTGTTTCTTTCCAAGTGTGAGGAATGATCGCAACGGTAAACGTATTCTCACGAACATCCGCCAGTGTCAAGCTGATACCGTCAATGGCAATAGAACCGACGCGGACAATATATTTGGAAAAGTTTTCCGGAATTTTAATTCGTAGTTCATGGCTTGCGGAAAGAGAAATGCTCTCAATAATTTCACCGGGAGTATCAACATGCCCAAGCACAAAATGTCCGCCAAGCCGGGCATTGGCTTGCAAAGAGCGTTCCAGATTCACCCGTTCTCCGGTTTGGAGATAGCCAAGTGTGGTTTTTTTTAACGTCTCTTCAATAGTTTCAACCGTAAAAGAATTTTTTGTGGTTTGGATAACAGTTTGACATGCGCCGTTTATATTCACGCTTTCGCCGATGGTCAATTCGGGAGAAATTCTTTCGGCCTGGATGGTCAATCTCAGTCCATTGCCGAACTGATTTTTTTGTTTCAGTATTCCAACTTCTTCAACTAAGCCTGTAAACATATTTTATTTCCTCAAACTAAGTAAAAGATCGTCATCAAATTTTTCAAAAGAATGGATGGATAATTTTCGTGCTTTGCTTATTTCTTTAATCCCAAAATCAGAAAGAAACGGGATACCGCTTCCGAGCAATTTCGGGGCGATAAAAATTTTCAGTTCATCAAAAAGGTTTTCTTTAATGAAAGAATTAAAAATTTTTGCACCGCCTTCAATAAGAATAGAAGCAATATTTTCATTGCTGATCTTCTTCAGAACCGTTTTCAAGTGAAATTGTTTTTTGTCGTCCACCTTCAAAAAGCAAACCTTTACACCGAGATTTTCAAGAAGAAGAGCTTTTGATGATCCTCTCTTTTCACTTGAAGCGAACAGAAAGACATTTTTTTCGGAGTGAAAAATTTTCCGATCCAAACAAATTTTCAAATCGGGATCCAAAATAATTCTTTTGGGATTTCTTCCTTCTGCCAATCGGACTGTTAATTGCGGATCATCTTTATTAACGGTGTTCGCCCCTATCAAAATGGCGTCATACTCCGAACGCAGTTTATGCACTTGTTTTCTAGAACTCGTTGAGGTAATCCATTTGGATTTAAACGACGCATCGGCAATTTTACCGTCAAGTGTCATCGCTGCTTTCAATGTAACGTAAGGCGTTTTTTTTGTGACATTTTTGAAAAAGACTTTATTTAATTCAACACATTCATTTTCAAGAATGCCGACTTTAACTTCAACACCATTTTCTTTTAGTTTTAGTACCCCTTTTCCGCAGACAAGGGGATTCATATCAAGCGTACCGATAACAACTTTTTTTATTTTTTTTTCAAGAATGGTATCAACACAGGGAGGGGTTTTTCCAAAATGTGCGCAAGGTTCTAGATTGACAAAAAGTGAAGCGCCTTCAACACTTTCCGATGCACTGTTAATAGCGTTGATCTCTGCGTGCGCTTCTCCAAATTTTTGATGATATCCCGCTCCGATGATCTTTCCATCCTTTACTAAAACGGCTCCAACTAAAGGATTCGGACTTACAAATCCAATCCCCTTTTTAGCAATTTCAAGTGTTAGTTTTATATAGGATTCATCAGTCACAAAATCACTTTTATTTTACTGAAAGAATTTTAAACTCGAGTAATCCCGCGGGAGCCTTAACTTTAACCAACTCCCCAACTTTTTTCCCCAATAATCCTTGACCGACCGGGGAAGTCGTAGCAATTTTCCCGGCTTGAAAATCAGCTTCTTCAGGGGAAACCAATTGATAGGCAAATGTTTTGTTTGTTTTTAAATTTTTCACTTCAACATGGGAAAGAATATTTACTACACCTTCTTCAAATTTTGAGGTATCGACAACCCGGGCGCGCGAAAGCACATTTTGCAGTTTGCTAATGCGCAGTTCAAACATTCCCTGTTCTTCTTTGGCCGCGTCATATTCGGCATTTTCAGAAAGATCACCATGAGACCGCGCTTCCGATATTTTCCCGGCAATTTCTTTTCTGCCGTTGGTCTTCAATTCCTTTAATTCTTTCTCAAGTTCAATCAACCGTTCTTGAGTTAAATAGACAAAATTCGCTTCCATCATGGGGACAATCTCTCTTTTGGTGAAACATTTAAAAAAAAGCACCACCGCTTTTCGCAGTGGCTATGCAAAATTAAAGAATTTAATGGCTAGTGTCAAGAAAAAGTATTAAAACGTAAATCACACCGTCTCAGTTTCTTGTATTCTGCAAACACTTTTAAATGAACAAACACGACAGACTTTCTCTTCCCGTTTTTCAAGTTTTGATAGATGATAGACACCGGAGCTAATTCCATTTATCAAGTCATCAATCTTTTGCAGAGCATGTAAAATCATTTCCCGGTTTGCTTGAATAATTTGTTCGCGCATTTCGGCGCCGGCTTTGTCGTATGATTTCCCTTTTACCACTTTCACTTCGTCCGGTCCAAAATCATCCCGGCTAAATTTTAATGAGTAGATAATTCCTGCAGCCGGAAGAAATGATTCGTTCAATTCATTCTGTAAGATCTGTTGCGCCGCAAAAAGATAAAGTGGTATTTGTAATGAAATGCCAAGTTGAAGGTCTTCAGCATTCGGTTTCTTGCCCGAGAGCTTGTAATCATAAACTTTAAAATGTTTTTCATCCGCGTTAATGTCGATGCGGTCAATCTTTCCGCGAAGTTTTGCGTTTGAAGTTAAGGTGAGATTCAGTGCAGTAGACCGTTGTCCATCATCGCTGCCCAATCTGCCAAAAGGGACTTCAAAATAGACGGGGGCAAAATTATCTTCTCTCGTAAATTCATCTTCTAGAAAGAGCCGGAGAATGGAATCGTTTTGGTTTCCGTTCACACCAAGAATTTTTTCTCTTTCCCAGAACGATAGCGATGAATGAATGCTGAGTTTATCAATCTTCTCTTGCGCTATTGCAAAAAGAAGTTTTGCGGCTTTTTCTTTTTCAAGTTGAAGATTAAGGTTTTCTTGTTTAACCGTTTTCATAAATTGTTCAAGAATTGCATGCAGCAGTAATCCCATTTCCATTGGTTCAAGTTCTTCGGTCGGTTCTTCAAGCGGCGTGAGCTTCAAAATCCGTTTCAAGAAAAATTGGAATGGGCATTTGGCATATAATTCAAGTTGAGAGATTGAATAATCACCGGAAGAATATTTTTCCAGTAATTTGGCGGTATGTTCTGCCGTTGCATCTATAAATCCGTTGTGTTCAAAGGCTTCATACGGATGTTCTCTTCTCGTTTTATCAATTAAGAATCTTTCGCTCAACTTCTCTTTTTCGTTTTCATCATTTGCATTTAGCAGCAACTCTTTATCGTTTTGCTCTGCAGCCTTCTGCGTAAGTTCACCAAACGAGTAAATGTATTGCTCGTTTTTGGTTATACGTAAATCATCAACTTCGATGATTTTTTTCAAATCAATTAAAAAGGATGAAGGAGCCAACTCTTTTTTTGTTCCTTCGTGCAAAGGATAAGAAAGATAGAGCTGTTCGGTATACGTTTGCAGTGTTTGATAAAATAAAAACCGTTCACGCGCAACGTGTTTATTTTCAGCTTCGGAATACGATTCGTAAGAAAAAATTTCGGGAGAAAAACGCGTCGGGAAATCACCATCGCATAATCCGGCGAGAAAAACGTAGTTAAAATTTAAACCGCGTATCTCTTCAAAGTTCGACACGAGTACGCCATAGCCGGGTCTTTCCTTAATATTAAACCGTGTGGAAGCCACGGCTGTTTTTAAGTGATTCAGAAAATATTTTAAAGGAAATTTTTGCAAATCCGGTTCATTATATTCAAACTGAAGCTGTTCAAACAGATCGGTAAACATTTCAATAAACGTTGAAAGAGATTTTATATTTTCTTCTTCATAGTCTTTGCTTAGCTTTAAAACTTTTACCGGGAAGTCAAGTTCATGAATAAGCGCCACTAATTGTTTAGAAAATTGGCTGAGCGTCATCGGCTCTTCAAATCTTTTCAAGATTGCGTAGAGCGCTTCAATTTCTTTTTTTACCGAAGAAAGCAATTTCTTGTCTGAAAGGATCTCATCTTCGGTTTCATTCCCGCCATCAATAAAATGGTTGATGTGCGTAACCCATGTTTGATAACCGGAAATAATTCGCAGCTTGGAAGCCACTTGAAAAATATCGGAGGATTGCGCATTTACCGGTTGATAATATTCGCTGCTAAAAACACGGAAGACCGCTTTGTGATAAAAATCGGTCGCAATTACCTCAAGCAAGTTAATCACAGATATTACGGGATTAAACGTATGGAGTGAAAATCTATCGGTCAGGTTAAACGGAATTCCATATTGATGAAAAACGTCACGAACGATCCCGGAATAGTTTTGTATCAAATGAAAGGCGACGCAGACTGCATTCGGTTGAACATTTTTTTCAACAAGAAGAGTTTTAATTTCTTTCGCAATTTGAACGATCTCATCTTCTCTATTTTTCGCCGCGATTAAAACAGCGGAATTTCCCATCGGTTCTTTTTTAATAAAATTCTTTTCGTTAAATAATCGTTTTGAAAGATATTCGCTAAATTGATTTTCAATGTTTTTTTTCGAGAATGGATAAGCATAAAATCCGGCTTTCTCAAATTTATCTTTCACGTCTCCCGCGAATGAAAATAATCCGGAATTATTACTCCGGTAATCAAGATTGATGTACAGATTTATCCCCGGCAAATCCGCGAGGATGCTCAACAGAGCAATCTCCGGCGTGGTAAATTCGGAATAACCAAATGCATAAACAATTTTAACCGAAGGGAAAAGTCTGCCGAACCGTTTGGCAATGTCTTGATATGAAAGAGTGTTTACAGCCCGGATTACATCGCCTATTTCATAAAGATCAAGTTGGCGGAAAAGTTCGCAGTAACTGTCGTAAACTTTTGCCAATTCGGAAAGTTTTTGCTTTTCAATTCCCTCGGCTTTTTCCAATTCCCTCAACAAATATTCGGAAGTAATTCCGTTTCGTTTATATTCCGAAAAAAGATTTTTAATCCGGTCTAAACTTCCTTGCGGAATTGTTTTTGAAAAGCTCCGGAAATATTCAAGATGATTTTTCTGAAATGCTTTTTTTAAGAGAACCGATGAAGCTGCATCAGTGGCAAGGGACAAAGGCACTTCCACACCGAACAGTTTTTCTGCGAGTGTAAAAATTGTTTCGATAGGAATAATTGAAACTGCCTGCGTCGGAGTTTTATCAATGATTTCTTTTTTTAGCGCGCGCGCTTTCCGGTTTGTCGGCACCAAATGCAAAACTTCATTTGTTTTACCGCTAAGTATTTTCTCTTCAATCATTTTAAGAAGAGAATCAGAAAAAGTTTTCTTTTTGGTTAAGATCATTTTTTACCGGTTTGTAAAAGGAGATCGTGATAGGATAGCCGCAACTCCTCTTTCGGATTAAGTTGCAAAGCTTTCAGCAAAAAGAGGAATTGTTGCTGTGCCACTTTTTTTGTTGAAAGAACCCGTGTTTCAAGTTCTATAAAATTTCCCAACTTTTTCACTTTGTCAAGATGGATGCGTGTATCACCAAACAAATAAAGAAGCCTTTCTTTCTCTACCACAACTTCACACGTTAACAAATTTCTCAAAAAACTTTCCGCATGTGCCTGGTGCAGTTCAAGAATCTCAAAATTTGACCAGCGGTTTTTTCCTTTTTCGTCCCTTTGATAGCGGATCAACTGCTGATTTTTTCCTTCTTTCCGGAGTTTTAACAATCCCTTTGCATTTGAAAAATAAACATCTTTCTGATGCAGTACTCCCGATTTCTTTGCCTTTACTTTTTTTAAGCCTGCAAGGATCAAATCGAAATTTTTTACTCTAACTTTTATTTCCAGATTGATCGGCATTTTCTCTTCTTCCTCTGTTTTGTTCAAAACTATAAACGAATTGTGTTTTGATAATTTCTTGTTCGATATCAAAAAATGAATTGATTTTTGTTATAAACTAAGTAATTTTAAAATAAAAATTTAGATAAGTATGAAAAAATATTTTCTTTTAGCAATACTCTTTTTCCCAATGAATCTTCTCTTACCACAAAGCATTGGAGAAATTGCCCCGGACCGCGAACCTCTCGCCTTCCCCGATAATGCTTACGGCGTTGATTTAATGTTCGGAGAAGGGGGATTTGGCCTCGGCGGTTTTTACAGAAATAATTTGAATAATACGTTAACTTTTTTCACCGATATGTCCATCTCTGAAGCAAAAGATGAAAATGAGTTTGAATATATTGATTATTGGGGACAGACGTATACCGCTGGGAAAAAGAACAGAATTTTTCTCGTTCCTTTTTTTGCGGGACTCCAAAACCGTTTCTTTGCAAATGATCTCGGCGATAATTTCCGTCCTTATTTAAATTTTGCAGCCGGACCGGCGATGGTTGTAACCACCCCGTATGCGCGTGAGTTTTTTAATTCGTTAAAATATGCACAAGCAAATTTTACGGTCGGCGGATATATTGGCTTAGGAGCAAATTTTGGAATCGATCAAAAGCATCTTGCCGGCATAAATATTCGTTATTATGTCATTCAATTTTTTAACCAGGGCATTGAAAGTCTTGAAGGGAAGCCGAAAAAAACATTTGGCGGATTTTATATAACCATCAATATCGGTTCGATGTATTGAAAACTGCGGAGATAACTCAGTTCCAAGGATTCCCACCACAATTATTTGCTTTTCTGGAAGGGTTAGAGAAGAATAACTCAAAAGTTTATTTTGATAAACACAGAGACGAATACGAACAATTTGTTGTAGCGCCCGCAAAGGCTTTTATTTCAACCATTGCACCTTTTCTTGAACAACTCAATCCTTCAATACGAAGAGAGCCGAAGTTCAATCAAACAATTATGAAATTGAGTAAAGACATGCGGTTCTCGAAAGGGGTTCCATACAAGACTTTTCTGCTGGTTCATTTTGGAAGATTTAAAATGGACAGCGAGTTCTATGTTTACTTAGATAAGGCAGGCGTTCAATACGGGATGTTTATCAACAATACAAAAGAAGAAAATCTTTTCTTCAAAAAGAATTTGTTGACGTATGAAAAAGAAATTGAGAAAGTTTTTTCCAATTACGGATTGAACAATCAATTTTCTTTAACGGAAATGAAAAAAGAGATGGTGCTTGTCCGGAAAAAATTTAATTTTAGCAAAGAGGGAAAACTCCTCACCCCGATGAAATATATCCTAATTGAAAAACCAATGCTGCCTAAGGAAAAGAAAAATATTTCATCACCGAACTTTATTAATGATGTTATTAAAACATTCTCACGGCTTTACCCCCTCTATTGTTTTGCAATTTCGGAACAACCGCTTAAACTTCTCGCCAAATTTGAGGAGCAAATGGGTGTTGCAGATTAACCCGGCTTCCATTTGATAGTGCAGCCTATCGCGTAGGTTTCGGGAACAGAAATTTCTTCGCCTCGTAAATATTCTTCGATTGCGTTTTGTAAATATTTCGTCTGCACTTTTTCCGGTTCGCGCCAGTTATCGTCAATCTTCCCGGTATAAATTAATTTTCGTTCGGCGTTGAAAAGGAATAGTTCTGGCGTAAACGCTGCGCCAAATACTTTAGCGGTTTCCTGCGATTCATCTCTTAAATAAAGAAAATTAAATTGTTTCTCTACTGCCCTCTTTTTCATTTCATCAAAAGAATCTTCCTCGTATAAATCAGCATCATTTGCGTTGATCGCTACGATCTGAAGTCCTTTTCCGCGAAAATCATTTTGAAGTTTTTTTATCCTTTCTTCATACGCTTGAACGTAAGGACAATGGTTGCACGAAAAAATAATGAGCAGCAAAGGACTGGCGGCAAAATCAGAAATGCTGTAATTTTTTCCGCTTACATCCGGGAGACTGAAATCCGGCGCGTCGTGTCCAAGATCAATTCTTTTATTCATTTTCTTATTCCTTCCGATTTTTTCTTAATTTCCATATACAATAATCGCTAATTTTGAAATGAAGTTTTTCTATTTTTTATTAATAACCTTATTCCCGGTGATTGGCATGAGTCAAGAAATCTCTTTTGCGCAAAACCTTTACAATACATACGAAAGTTACCGCGAACCGTCGTTGAACTCCCGCAGGATAACGCACAAGAATATTCTGCCGCTCATCGAAAAATTGCATCACAACTCAAAATTTGTAGTGCATAAATTAGGAGAATCTGTAGAAAAAAGGGAATTATTTTTAATAAAAATCGGAACGGGGAAAACAAAAATTTTTCTCTGGTCTCAGATGCACGGAGATGAATCAACCGCAACCATGGCGCTGTTTGATATCTTCAACTTTTTTTCGGCTAATGATTATTTAAATGAGACGAGAGAAAAAATACTCCGTGAAACCACAATCTATGTTCTTCCGATGGTCAATCCCGATGGAGCAGAAGCTTTCCAACGAAGAAACATTTTAGAAATTGATCTCAATCGAGACGCGAGCCGTTTAGTCTCTCCTGAAGCCGTTATTTTAATGAACACGTTCGATAGTCTTAATGCTGATTTTGGATTTAATCTTCACGACCAGAAGACGACCTATTCGGTAGGCAAAGATTATAAGCAAGCCACTCTTTCCTTTCTGGCTCCGGCATTTAATGAGAAGAAAGACCTTAACGAGAAACGGGAACGAGCGCTAAAACTTATCGGCATGATGAATCAAGTGTTGCAGCAATTCGTTCCGGGGCATATAGCAAAGTATTCGGATGATTATGAACCACGCGCTTTCGGAGATATGTTTCAGAAAAAAGGAACAAGCACAATTTTAATAGAATCGGGTGGCTGGAAAGATGATATTGAAAAACAGTTTATCAGAAAATTAAACTTCATTGCCATGCTATCCGCATTTCTCTCAATCTCGAATGAAACGTATACCGAAGTTCCGACGGATACGTATAACGCAATCCCGATGAACGATAATCATCTTTTTAATCTGCTTTTAACGAACATCACGGTTGAGAAGTACGGATTAAGTTTCCCGCTCGATATAGCAATAAACACTGCCGAGCAGAAAGTTGATTCGGAACAAAAGTTTACAATCTCCGGCGCTATTGAAGACCTCGGAGATCTTTCGGGTTTTCATGGAATTGAAGAAATGGATTGTACCGGCTTAACTTTTAAAGATGGGAAAGTTTATCCAAAAATGATAACAACAAAAGCAGAATTAGCTTCATTAGATTTTCAAAAACTTATCGATGAAGGGGTTTTATTTTTACCTGTTGAAAAAGACTTACTCAGCAGTTATCGCCGGTCTTCTGCCCAAGAGCGGTATCCTCTTCGTTTTGTTGAAGCAACCGGCTTTCAATTTCAATTAAAGATTGGAGAGCACCCTGCGTTTTATCTTCTTAAAAATGATATCCCCAAATATGTGGTGCTAAACGGTTCGGTAATTCATTTAAAAAAGTAGCGGCAGATTTTAACCAGTAAAAAACTATCCGGAATTTTGCAATACAAACTTATTTTCATTTATTTTGATGTTAAGATTAAATTAATAAACCAAGAATTGTACCGATTATAGAATGAATAAATCCTCCGAGTTTTACGAAGAGTTTAATAAAGAAGCCATCCCGCATATGGATGCTTTGTTAAATTTTGCCATACGGATGACCGGGAACGAGGATGATGCCAACGACCTGGTGCAGGAAACTTACCTTAGAGCTTTTCGTTTTTTCGATAAATTTGAAAGAGGGACTAATTGCAAAGCATGGCTTTTCAGGATCTTAAAAAATACCTTCATCAACGCTTACCGGAAACAGAAAAAAGAACCCAACAAAGTTGATTATGAGGATGTTGAGAATTTTTACGAATCGGCGAAACCCTCAAACACAGATGATTCTCACCTTGAAAAAGAAATTTTTGATAATCTTTTGGATGATGAAGTTTCCGAAGCTATCCAAACGCTGCCGGAGGATTTCAGAACTGTGGTTATCCTTTCCGATATTGAAGGATTCACGTATGACGAAATTGCGGATTTCATCGATTGCCCGGTAGGAACCGTTCGTTCCCGTTTACACAGGGCACGAAAAATGCTTTATTCAAAATTGTATAACTACGCAGATAATAAAGGATATATTGATAAAGAATAAGTTTTTAAGAGAAAAGTAGCTTCATTTAATGGAGGCTCTTTCTTTATTCAAGGGGAAAGGCAAGTTTTCATCGGACTGAATAATGCATAATTCCGGGCGGAAGACAAAAAAACCGGTTAATTTTCGCCTATTTCATAGTAAAATAGCCGGTTGTTGATTTAAGAGAATAATATTTTTGCAAATCCTTCGATAAATCAATATATTTAGACACTTAATAAATAAGATTTTATGGCAAAAGTTAAAAACATCGAAGCATTTTGCAAATTCTGCAATGCAATTACAAAAATGGAACTTACGGGCGAAGTCTTTTCATCCGTAGAACACGAAGGTAAAGAATGGGCAAAGTGCAAAAAGTGCAAGCAAATTCTCCTGATCGAAACCGTTTCTATTGTGAGAGATTCTAAACATAAAATCGATTTAATTGTACTAGAAAATTCAATCGACTATTCTCCCGATAAAACGTTTAACGTTGGAGAAACTATTTACCATAAAACCTGGGATGACTTCGGAATTGTTACTTCCAAGACCTCGCTTTCTAATGGAAAAGGCTCAATTACGGTTGAATTTCAAAAATTAGGATTAAAAAAATTACTTGAAACTCATTAAAGCTACCCGGGAATTGAGGTGAATTAATTGGTAGGAATTACTATTTCGGAAAACGAATCAATAGATAAAGCTCTTAAAAGATTCAAAAAGAAATATGAACGCTCAGGCATTCTGAAAGAATTTAAAAAGCGAACTTTTTTTGTTAAACCTTCGGTAAAAAAACGATTGGAAAGAATTAAAGCTACTCGCAGAGCTCAACGAAATGATGATATGGATTAATAAAAAAGCCATCCCGACAATCGAGATGGCTTTTTTTATACCCTTACTTTTAACTCTTCTTCTTTAAATAATATTTCTCAAAATGCTTAGCCACACAACTCATGGCTTCTTCCGGTGTGTTGCAAAAAGAAAATAAATTTAGATCCTCTTTACTTATCATTCCTGTTTCTACCAGTGCATCAAAATTGATGAGATTCTTCCAATATTTTTCGTCATAAACGATGATGAGTAAATTCTTTTTAATTTTCCCTGTTTGCACAAGGGTAACCATCTCAAAAAATTCATCCATTGTTCCGAACCCACCAGGAAAAACTATAAGTGCTTTCGCAAGATAAGCAAACCAGAATTTCCGCATAAAGAAATAGTGAAATTCAAAACTTAATTGCGGAGTGACGTACTTATTTACAAATTGTTCAAATGGAATGGAAATATTCAAACCGACTGAATAGCCGCCTGCTTGTTTTGCCCCTTTATTTGCAGCTTCCATAATTCCTGGACCGCCACCGGTACTGATAATGAACCGGTTACTGTCTAGCCCTAAGTCCATAGACCATGTTGTAATTTTTTTAGAGAGATTCACAGCATCTTCATAATATTTAGACATTTCAACATGCTGTTGAGCTGCGCGCAATTTTTGAACAAAATTAGGGGTGGTTTTGGGATCAGAAGCTTTAATTTTGCTGTATTCTTTTGACGCTTCCTTTTTTGACCGAAGCCGCGCAGAACCAAAAAAAACGATGGTATCAAGAATATTAAATTTTTTGAAGCGGGCTGCCGGTTCCAGATATTCGGAGAGTATTCTTACAACCCTTGCGTCTGCTGAGTGAAGAAATTCTAATTTTTCGTAGGCTTTAAATTTTTCCATAAAACATTTTGATTAGTGAATAAAATTCTGTTTATTAATTGGGGTCTTAATATAATCTATTTTCTGTTATTTTAACCATTGAATTATGAAAAAACTTATTTTAGCTATACTACTACTCGGAAACATCCTTTCCGCTTCTGCACAATCAATTAAAAAGGATATTGAAAATATTCTTAAAAAAGTTCCTCCTCAATCCCGTTATGGAATTGTCATCTTAAACCCGATGAAAGAGGATACGATCTTTGCAGTCAATGCTAATGTTCCTCTCATCCCGGCTTCAAACACAAAACTCTTTACCACGGTAGTTGCGGTTTATTTTTTAGGACCCGGCTATTCACTTTCAACTAAATTTTTCACCGATGCCAAGAATGATGATCAAAGAAGATTGGATGGAAACCTTTACTTAAAAGGGTACGGAAACGGATTATTCAGCAGCAGCGATCTTGATAAAATGATCGCCGATCTAAAACGTAAAGGTGTTACGGAAATAACCGGCGATATAATTGGAGACGATACTTTTTTTGATGATGTTTATTCAAGACAAGATTGGATTGAAGACGAGACAAAGACCGTTTCTCTGCCGCCGGTAAGCGCTCTGGTGCTGGACAGGAACAAATATGAAGTAAGAAAAAAGATCCGTAGAAAAAAGTACAGGATGGTAACAGAATTCTTTTCCAATCCTCCACTTAAGATTGCAGAAATTGTTTTGAACAAATTGAAAGAGGCTTCGATAACTGTTGATGGCGTTTATAAAAAAGGAGCAACTCCAAAATCGGCAAAGGAACTTGCCGTTCATTCAATTAAATTAAAAGATTATCTAAGCGTTGTGAATAAAAGAAGTGATAACTTTTTAGCCGAATGCCTCTTTAAAATAGTCGGCGCAGTTTCTTCCGGGAAAGAAGGCTCGGCATTTTACGCCGCGCAAACAATCAATAAATTTCTGTACGACAATGACATTCCTTCAGTGGGAACTAAGGTGGTTGACGGTTCAGGGCTTTCCAGAAACAATCAAGTCTCTGTTGGAGCTATTGCGGGGTTGTTGGAAAAAATCTATTTCGATATCAGGTATTTCGATACTTTTTACAATTCGCTTAGCACTGCCGGTACAGACGGAACGCTTAGAAACCGGATGAAAACACCAAATGCTGAAGTTAATTTTAGAGGAAAAACAGGAACGCTTAACGGCGCTTCTTCCGTATCCGGTTATTTAAAGTTAGATAACGGAGATGATCTCATCATCAGTATGATTTTTGAGTTCTCAAAAAAGAGTAGCAACTATTATAGAGAAGTTGAGGACGAAATAATTGAAAAATTAGCCGGATTCAAATATAAATCCGGCAATTAATATTATCGCGGTAAAGCCGGATTAGTGGGAACACTTTGTCTTCCGCCCTGTTGAATGATACTATTCGTAGTGTCATTCTTTGCTGTCGGAAGAAAAAAAAGATTTACAACTATTGCTAATACCACAAGCACGCCTGCAAGCCACCATGTTGATTGGCTTAAAAAGTCAGCCGTTCTTCTTGTTCCAAAAACAGAACCAACATTTGATCCGCCAAAGGTTCCGGCTAAACCTGAACCTTTACTAGCCTGCATGAGAATAATAACTATCAATAAAATTGATATGATAACCGAGATTCCTATTAAAACGCTATACATAAACACCTTTCTTCTGTATAAAATGGTAGCGGGGGAGGGATTCGAACCCCCGACACATGGATTATGATTCCATTGCTCTAACCTACTGAGCTACCCCGCCATCGTTGTCAAAAAATGGCTTCCAAATATACTAAACATTACAATTTTAGCAAAAATTATCGTATAATTCTTAAAATCTTTAAATCATTTTTAGAATGGTATTATCTATGGGATTTGACCTTCAAATCATTATTTCGCTACTCACATTGGTTTTATTGGAAATTGTACTTGGTATTGACAACATTGTTTTTATTTCTATCCTGACAGGGAAACTACCTGCTTCGATGCAGGAAAAAGCGAGAATTACCGGGCTTTCGCTTGCTATGATCACGAGAATACTGCTCCTGCTATCGCTTACTCTGTTGATGAAACTAACCTTTCCCTTATTCACTCTTTGGGGAAATGAAATTTCAGGGAAAGACGTTATTGTTATTTCAGGAGGAATTTTTCTCCTAATAAAAAGTACCCGGGAAATCCATGAGAAACTTGAAGGAGAGGAAGGAGAAGAAAATTTTAGGATAAAGTCATCTTTTGCCGCAGTAATCGTGCAAATTCTTTTACTTGATATCGTTTTTTCGCTTGACTCCGTAATTACCGCAATCGGAATGGCTAATCAAATCTGGGTGATGGTTACAGCTGTTATTGTTGCCGTAATTTTTATGCTTTTTCTCTCTGGAAAGATCAGCGCTTTTGTCAATGACCATCCAACGGTAAAAATGCTTGCGTTAAGTTTTTTACTCTTGATTGGAATAACCTTAATTGCAGAAGGTTTCGATCAGCACATCCCGAAAGGATATATCTATTTTTCGATGGCGTTTTCTTTACTTGTTGAAATGCTAAATCTAAAAGCGAAAGGGAAAAAAGTAGTCCCGGTTAAACTTCGCAATCCACTGGCTGATAAGTAGTGTCCTTGACTTTTATCTTTGTACCACAGATTAATAAACTGTGGTACTTTTTTTTTATCCTTTTTTGTAAGCTTCCATCAAGAGTTCTAAATCGCTTGAGTAATAGGAATGCAGAAAATCAACGTCTTCGCTTGTAAGCGAAGCAAATTCCTTTACGTTTGCAAGTGCCTGCCCTTCATTTCTAATACCGGGAATTATGGTGGAAACTCCTGCATGGCTTAAAATAAACCGCATCGCAAAATCAACCGGTTCTATTCCTCTTGCTGCGGCTAATTCAAAAACTTTTTTAAGTTTAACAAGTGAAAGATTTAACAATTCCGGATTTAATCTATTGCTCCGGTGATCATTTTTCGGGAAGACTTTTTCTTTTGAAAATTTCCCGGTCAATAACCCAAAATGGAGCGGAACGCGGGCAATAATTCCATAATTATGTTCAACTGCCAGGGGAAAAACTTCCTTCAAAGCAATTTGATTAATAATGCTGAAAGCAATTTGAAACGTATGCCCGATTTTATGTTCAATAAAAAACTTCGCTTCCTGCTGCGGTTCAAACGTATTGAGCGAAATTCCCCAATAACGAATTTTCCCTTCCGCCTGCAGCTGTTCCATAGCTTCAATACATTCACCTTGTTCAAGATGTTGAATGCGCGCGCTATGCAATTGGTAGACGTCGATAACTTCTTTATTTAGCCTCTTTAAACTTTGCTCGCATGCCTTCAGGATATATTGTTTAGAATAATTTAAACCTGCCGAACCGTCATCCAGTATTGTGTTGCCGACTTTAGTAGCAAGCATAATGTCTTTCCACCTGCCGCCGAAAACATTTCCGAACAATTCTTCGCTATGACCGAGCCCATAAAAATCGGCGGTATCAAAAAAATTCACCCCGAGTTCGGACGCTTTTAAGATTGCCTTCTTGGAAATGTCGTCATCAACTTTGCCCCATCCGATCGGAACATCACCCGCCATTACCGGACCCCCGAGCGCCCATGAACCAAAACCAATTTCAGATACTAATAAATTTGTTTTTCCGAGTTTTCTATACTGCATGCTTATTTAGAAAGTTTGTTTTTGATATTTGTCGCATATTCGCTTTTAAAAAGATTTGCATCGTTCGATCTCCAATCTTTGATCACAATTCCCGAACCTTGCAGACGTTCATTGGTCTTTGCAATGCGATTAACCGGATCAGGATGGGTAGAAAGAAATGTTGCAACTTTATTACTCTTTGAGCTGATAAGTCCATCATCACGCATTTCTTCAAAAAAGAATTTTACCGCACCGGGATAAAAGCGCGTGTCTTTAAGGTATTCAAAAGAATATTTATCGGCTTCATCTTCATCCGATCTGCTGTTTGCCAAAAATGCTAATCCTACAAAAAGATTAGAAGCAACTTCGGCAATTTTATTTGGTTGACTCCCAAGCACCATACCGACTAGAAATTGGACTCCGTAATATTTCGTCATCCGTTGCGTTGCGTGTCTTTTTTCAGCATGAGCAATTTCGTGTCCCAAAACTCCTGCAAGAGCAGCTTCCGAATCAAGAAATTTTAATAGCCCTGTGTAGATATAGACGTTTCCACCCGGCAACGCAAAGGCGTTTAGAGTATTGTCGTCGGCGATCAATTCTATTTTATAATTATAAACACTCCTCTTTGCAATTTTAGGTGAAGCTAAAATTTGTTGAAAAACGTGTTGATCGATATAATTTTTAATTGATGGATCGCCTCTAAACACCGGGTATTCGGCTTGGTTTTTTAACATTTCTGCCGAAACGTCCTGCCCGAGTTTAACGTCCTCCGAATCAGAGAACATATTGAATCCGCCACTGCCGCTGCAAGAACTGATGATGACAGCCGAAAATAATGATAAGAAAATATTTAGAAGGTTTTTTTTCATGCTTCCACCTCTTTATGTAATAGCGTGAGTTCTTTCCAAAGATAGTCTAGAAGTTCCGGAATCCCGTTCCGTGTTGCAGAAGAAAAAACTATCGTAGGAGAATCGGCTCCGCGGAATTTTTTCTTTTTCAATTTCTCAATTTCCTTTTCGGTCAACAGATCGGCTTTGGAAATGCTGATAAGTTTTTTCTTTTGAGCAAGAATTTTACTGTGCGTTTTCAATTCCTTAAGGAGAATTGAAAAATCTTTTTGATAATCTTCCGATTGACTGTCAATTAAAAATAAAAGAATTTCTGTTCTTTCAATGTGACGGAGAAATAAAAGTCCAAGCCCTTTTCCCTCGGAAGCTCCTTCAATAATGCCGGGAATATCTGCAACAGTAAAACTTTGATATTCTTTGTACCGAACGATGCCCAGGTTAGGTTCAAGTGTAGTAAAAGGATAATCTGCAATTTTCGGTTTGGCTTCGGAAATTGTAGAGATCAACGTTGATTTTCCCGCGTTAGGAAAACCGACCAACCCAATATCCGCTATCAACTTTAATTCTAAAATAATTTTTATTTCTTCACCGGGCTTGCCGTCTTCAGCAAAACGTGGAGTTTGATTTGTTGAAGTTGCAAAATTAGAATTCCCTTTGCCGCCTCTTCCCCCTTTTGCAACAACAACCTTCATTCCGTTTTTATTGAGGTCATACAGAATTTTTTCTGTCTCTGCATCCTTGATTATTGTCCCCACCGGAACCTGAACAAGAATATCTTTTCCGTTTCTTCCGTCTTTGAGAGAATTCGCTCCGGCAGCTCCATCTTCGGCAGTATATATTTTTTTGTACCGATAATCTAACAACGTTGAGAGATTGCTGTTTGCTACCAGAACAACATCCCCTCCCTTTCCACCGTTACCGCCTGAAGGACCTCCTTTGGGAACATATTTTTCACGGCGAAACGTAATTGCGCCGTCTCCCCCTTTACCCGCTGATATATTAATTTGTGCATAATCTATAAACATTAGAACTCCTTATCACGAAAATATTGTACGATCTTTCCCTTAAGCATGGTGGCTTCTTTTCCTACTGAATTTACGCGATAAGAAAGAAAAACATCTTTTAAAATTTGATTTGCTTCATCTTCATTTGAACATTCGGTTATCCGCTCGAGTGTGTTCACAAAATCCAAACTGTCCTGGTTAAAAATTGCCCCGATAATCTTCATCGTCTCTTTTGTAGTAAAATAAGTGAAAATATCTATTTCCTGTTTATCACTTACTTCATCATCTTCTTCATCCATTGTTTCATCAACCGGGTGAAGTGCTTCTTCATTTTCAAAGCTAGGATCTTCTTTCATTAAAGTTTCATTTTTTTTCATTTCCTCTTGAAAATATTTTTCAAACGGAACACTTGTGGTATCCGGTTTCTTTTCACTTCTTGCCGGTGGCAACTCATCGGCATCCGGTTCAAGAAAATCCATCCCGTCCAATGCCTCTTCAACAGGGATTATCTCGTCATCTTCGGTCTCTTCTTCCTTAAGAAAATCTTCGTCTTCTTGCAAAAGAATTTCTTTGTCAGCGCCGTCATCCATTCCTAATACAAGATCTTCATTCTCCACGCCGTCCAATTCTTCAAGCTCTCTCCGTTCATCTTCGAGTTCTGCTTCTTCTTTCGGTTTCAGCAGTTCATCTGCCGTTGTATCTTCCTTATTTAAAGCGGCTTCCGCCGATTGGAAGATATCGAGTTGCGTTTCATCCTTTGGAGTATTAGCCGACTCCTCATCATCATGCTCAACAAACGCCGGGTTAAAAAGAGCAGCGTTAATTTCCGAAAGTTCAAATTTTTGTTTCGGATCTGCAGAAAGAAATTTTCTTGTTTTTAATACCAGATTTTGAAGATTTTTATCTTTTAAGAAAATCTCCAGCGTTTCAATTGAAAGTTTAGTCTTTGAGACTTCACCTGAATTAAGAAATTCCGCCGTATCAAGTAAAGCATTTTCAAAAACATTCTTCATTTGTTGTTCGAGGAGCTGTGCCTGAATCTTTTCGAGTAAAGCTTCAAATTCATAAATGCTTATCGTTAGCAGTTGCTTCTTTTCAAGGATCGTTAAAAAGATTTTTTTATAGTAATCATAAAAATAAGTGTAATTGAAAAACAACTTAACTTCTTCTTGAGAACGAACCTCCGTTGTATCAAAGATAAATTTTTTCAACGTCCAAACCGGGCGAAGCAAATACGTTAACTGAAACGTTACTGCCTGTTGAATTATTTTCTTTACTTCCTCATAAGGAAGGAGTTTAGCTTTTTTAATTTCCTGGCTGATCGCTAAAAAATGTTTTACAATCTCGGGACCACTATAATCAAAAACCGATTTTTGTAATAACGATTGCCGGTCAAGAAAGATAAGATAATCAATCTCCGCAGAGAGATACTGCACAATTGCCGGGTGGACTTTCGCCTTCGTCAGATCGTCCAACGTAAAAAATGAACCGAGCTTTTTAATCTTATTCAGATTAAAATCGGTTATGAATTGTATTTCCTTCTCAAACATTGCATATCTCTCTTATTCTTACCTCTAAAATAAAAAAAATCCAGGTTAAAAGTTAATCGGGTGGGTATTCACGAAGATTTTTAACCTTCGGGTAAGCTAAATCATATATTGAAACTCATAACCTGGCAGAGCCAGAGCCAAAAAACTTGAAGTTGGTTATATTCAGAAGTCAGAATACAGAAGTCAGAAGATAAAACAAATCAATTCTAAGCTTGCAATCTTGTAATCCATCACCCCTCAACCATCTCTCATCTCCCATCAACCATCTCCAGCCCTCCATTATTTCTTCATTCTTTTGAAGATAACAAACTGCTCGCCATACTGTATTGGTTTTGAGTATTCTTCCCGGCTAAGCTTTTGAATGATCTGACAAATATTTTCCGGATAGAGATTCACATCAACTTCTCCAAGCGCACCCTTCTTTTCGCGGGAAGGAGCAGTTGAATATTGCGCCGCCAGAGTTCCAAAATCCTTTCCTTCTTCTAAGGCTTTGTAAACCGAATCGGCTTCTTCCTTTGATGCGCATACTATTTCCGCCAGGCAGCAATATTGCGGGTTGGCATAGCGTACCTGGGTCTTTATATGATGCCACGTACTTACCGGATGATCATTTAAATGGGCGGGAATAAATTGCCATCCTTTTATCGAAGCCACGGCAAGCGTATCCCATGTGCTGTCGCCACTTCCTTTTAGCATCCGCACATCACTAACCGATCCGTTTTCAAGAACATATAAAACCATATCAAGCTCAAAATAGGGCTGCGTTACCGTCGCGGGAATTTGCGGGAGTGGAGTTCGCTTTAACAATTGCGGAAGGGAATCATCGGTTGTCTGTTGTGTAGAGGAGCAGCCAATAAAACATCCAAGACAGAGAAGAAAAACTAAGCGTTTCATGATCTACCTCATATGATAGTTTTATTATTTTTACATATGACTGATACTTGCTAAAATTTTTACGGGTGTGCAAGTAAAGGTCGAGAAATAACTACATGCTTTTGTGATCGGTCGTGGGTTACTAAGAGGAAGTTGTCGGAAGTAAGTAAAACAGACGACAAATCTTGGGTGCAATTTATGCTTCTCTTTATTCAAAATCAATCTAGTAAATTTTGTAAGCCTAAACTTTTATTCGTTTTTTTAGTCAGTCATAAACTCAATCAATTGAAATCCTTCTGTCATTATTCCCCTTTTAATACGGGGATGTTAATTATTCTTGTTTATCAGGTTGACGACTACCTTAACTATTATATCTTTCTCTTTAGGATCACTCACAGCTATCATTAGACTTATTGCCACTAAAGCATTATCGGTAATTCTTTTTTCACCATCCTTGGTGTAGAGATAATTATTTTTGCTAAGGTACATCAAAAAAATTGCAGCGGCGATTCTTTTATTGCCATCAATAAACGAGTGATTTTTAATCGTCAGATACAAAAGCATTCTGCCTTTTCTTCGATACTTGGATAGAGTTCTTTTTTATTGAATGTCTGGTAAATTGTCCCCACCGTACTCTTTAAGGATTCATCCTTTTCTTTACCAAACAAAGTGGAACTGCTAAATTTCTTTTTGAGATTTTTTATTAACAACTTTGCGTCTTCATATATTATTCTGTACTCCTCTTTCTTTTCGGGTTTGGAAATACTGAGTTGCTGATGGTCGTACCGATCTAGAATATCAAGCGCATAAGTATAATCAGAAATAACATTTAGTATGCCGGCAAGTTCATCTTTTTCTAATTGATAAGTATCGGCAATCCGCTTAAAAATTTCCAGAGATTTTTCTAATTCTTTTATTTTTCCGGTTTGCTCTTTCAATCTTTTTTCATTTAAGGCATATCCTTCAATCAGATATTCTTTCAGAATCTTATTTGCCCAAATCCGGAATTGGGTTCCGCGTTTTGAATTTACTCTATAACCAACTGAGAGAATTACATCAAGGTTGTAGAATTTTACCGGCTTATCGGAATTTGGAATGTGCATTTTCTGCACATTGCTTTTTTCGTCAAGTTCTTTAGTTCTTAAGATGTTCTCTATATGGCGTGTAATCACGCTGCGGTCTCTTCCAAAGAGAGCGGCAATTTGTTGATGGGTTAGCCAAAGGGTTTCTTCTTCAAATTTTACATCAATTGCCGTGTCACCTTCAGCAGACTTGTAAATAATTACCTCTCCTTTTGAAAGAGAAGATATTTTATTGTTTTTCATCTTTGTGGTTTTCACTAAACCAATGCTCCTTCGAACATTTAGAGATTCCATTCGTTTGTGATCGGTCGTGGGTTACTAAGAGGAAGTTGTCGGAAATAAGTAAAACACACTACAAATCTTGGGTGCAATTTATGCTTCGCGTTGGTAATAATCAATCGTGTTATTTTTTACTTACCACGCCCTTGCGAGGACCCTTTCCTTATTTATACGCCTTTGGCGGATTGAAGAAGTCAGGTAGTTTTCTATTTATAAACTGTTAGGTAATTATATTAATTGATTTAAGGATTTCCTCAGCCTTTAACACTTCCTGACAAGGAACCATAACTTTAATTTCATCTATTATATTTCCTAAATAGTCTCCGGCAGCCTCAAAAAGACTATATGACAATCTTGAACCTCCATAAGTGGAATTACGACTAAACAAAACAGGATGAAGACCATCCTGTTCAAGACAAGTTTTTGCATATTGAATAGCTGTGATATCAAGAGTTCCATAGACTCTGGCCATTCCTTCATAAATTTCATAATTGGAATGTTGATTGCATAGAAAATGATTATTTATTTTTGCTCCACATTTTTTACAATACGGGATAGAACATATTATACAAACACCATCAGCAAGAATAGCATTGTGGTTATCGCAAAATATTTCATCAATGAAAAGAGAGCCACAATAAGGGCAAAAATCGTCATCCTTTTTAACTGAATTATTACAAGCTTCGCACGTTAATAAGTTATTCTCTGATTCATCCATATTTCCTTCCTCTTAAAAGGATTGTTGAGTAATTTTTTTTAATTGCCCTACCGCCGTGTTATCACGCCTTGCGTTGCAAGTTATTAAAACCCAACACGCCGAATTAATTATTTAAAGATTTCCATTTCCGTTTAATTTTATTGATCCTCTACGAGGATCATCTTTCATGGTTATATTTTTCTACAACTATTAAACATCTACGATGTTTTGCCTTAGACCTCGTAGAGGTCTTATTCTTGTAACCAACAACACTCTCTCGCACCTTAATCCTCGTAGAGCCTGCCAGCCTCTGGCGGGGATTTATAAGTTTTGTTTTAATACTCGTGCATATTAAAAACAAAAAACATTTTAGCTAAGCGCCTGCATTTGCGGATTGTCACCAATATTTATTTTCTGTGCCTGCCACGCCTTAGCGTGGACTCTTTACTTATTAAAGATGTTAGGCGCTCATTTAAACTCAATATTAATGAATAGATTTATTAATAAAGAAACGGAATTATAGTTTTAGTTTTTGATGCATATAAATTGTAATCAAGAAATCTTTCACGAAGTAACTGTTCTTCGGTAATTATGCGAAGTGATATTACAGTAGATACAACTACACCAATTGTAACTGTCAAAATGGATAAATGACCAATAATACTTATCCAAATAAGAAACAATGCGGATGTATACATAGGGTGACGAACAAATTTATACGGCCCAGTAGTAAGAGGAGAACCATTTGAAGGTTCTGCATGAATGCTAAATTGTTCTTTTTGAAAACTGCGACGTGCCCAAATACTAAAGCCAACAGATAGTAATTGACCAACTATAATAAATGGTGATTCCGACAACATGTTTCCAGAGATCAACAAATAAATAATCGATAAAACAAGAATTAGAAGCGCGAACTTCGATATATATTTAACCATTTTTTATCTCCATTTATATTAAATCGCCTAACGGCGTATTATCACGCCTTGCGTGACAAGTTGTTAAAACCCAACATCGCCGTATTAATTATTAAAAACTTTTTCATTAACCCACGACTTCAGTCGTGGGCATTTACACCACATCTCAACCCCGCAACCGATTTATCGGTTTATTACACCATAAACACTAAAAACAAAAACATTTTAGCTTAACACCCGCGTTTTCGTCAAACACCTTATTTATTTCTCTTCCACCCGAGCACACGAGCCGGAAGAAACATCAAAGTACGGATCAGCGCAAAAACCGCATCAAGAGTGATTCCGATAAGCCGCAATGGTAAAGATAAAAGCCAAACAACGGGAAAGAGAATGAGTGCAAGCAGTGCCACCGGCCAGCACAGCACAAACAAAATGCTCCATCCAACAAATACAATCAGAGATTTCATATTCTTATCCTTTAACGCTGTGCAGCAGCATTTAGCGAAGAAAGATCATCTTCTTTATTTCGGAATACTTTCCACTTACTATTTTATAGAAGTAAACTCCGCTCGAAAGATTACTTGCTCCGCCTATGGTGGAGAATTCTACACTATAGGTTCCCGCTTGTCTGTGCTCATCTAATAATGTCGCTACTTCCATACCCAGAACATTAAATACTTTTATTTGAACATTATTATCTGTAGGTATCGAGAACTCTATTTTTGTAGTTGGATTAAACGGATTCGGGAAATTCTGTTTAATAGAAAATTCTGTTGGAATATCTAAACTAACATCAACTTCCGGCGAATATTCATATTTCCCGTCAGTGTCAATTTGTTTTAGCCGGTACTTAAATCTACTTCCGCCGTCAGGTTTGTCGGCATACGAATATTCTTTTGGTGAATTACTATTCCCATGTCCTTGTACAAATCCGATCTTTTCCCATGTCATGCCGAGCGAAGTCGCGGCGCGTTCAACTTCAAATCCGTAGTTATTTACCTCTGTTGCTGTCTGCCAGTTTAATGAAATATTACCTTGTATAATAGTTGCAGAAAACGAGGTTAATTCCACCGGCAACGCATCAGTAACCGTAAATGGGCCAGTATTAAGTGGCGTTGGTATTGGTATAACATCATTAAATGTCCAATTTGTATAATTGCTGACTCTGTTACGCCATTCTGCCATCGTGGCGGCTGTCGTTGGGCCGGTATATGCACAATTATCATTGGCAGTTGCTAATTGGTTAAAAGATAAAGCTGTTACATCATCTGTCAAATCAGCAACAGAAGCATTTCCAGTACCTGGCAAAGCTGATCCAACACCATTAGTACCTCCTGTTGCGGCGACACCTGTTGCCCAACCTGAAGCTACTACAGCGGTAGACACATATGTTGCAGCAAATAGAAATGTTGGTGAAGCGATACTTCCCTGAAATGCTAAAACTTCATCGGATGCAGTAACTCCAACAAGATTCACGTAGTCGTAAACTGAAATGCCATATGCAAAATAAAACGCAAAATTTGTTGTCGAATTAGTAGCGTTTCGTATTACTGTCCCGGCAGAAACGCCTCCTGCAGGAGCAGTATATTTCACGAATACATCTGATATTGCAGTACTATTTATAAAAGCACCGGCTACATCGCTCCAACCATAGTCAGTGAAATAAATCTCTGTTCCAGCGTCTAAATTAACCAGTGGCATAAATGAAAAGCCTCGCCCATAAGTGGCATCTGTGTCACCATTAATGGCAATAATGACTATATCCCCCGCATTTAGAGTAGTTTGAGCATTTAACTCTACATTGATTGAAAATGCGACGAATAATGATAAAATAAAAAGTAATTTTTTGTTCATAATATTTTCTCTTATTTAGTGTTTTAGTATATCTATAATCGTGAATAAATCTCTATTCTTAAGCCACCAAACGCCGTCTTATCACGCAATGCGTTACAAGTTGTTAAAACCTAACACCGCCGTATTAATTATTTAAAGATTTCCATTTCTGTTTAATTTTATTGATCCTCTACGAGGATCATCTTTCTTTGGTCTATTTTTTTACAACTATTAAACATCTACGATGTTTTGCCTTAGACCTCGTAGAGGTCTTATTCTTGTAACCAACAACACGCTCTCTCACCTTAATCCTCGTAGAGGATTTATAAGTTTTATTTTAATACTCGTGCATACTAAAAACAAAAAACATTTTAGCTTAACACCCTCGTTTTCGTCAAACACCTTATTTATTTCTCCTCCACCCGAGCACACGAGCCGGAAGAAACATCAAAGTACGGATCAGCGCAAAAACCGCATCAAGAGTGATCCCGATAAGCCGCAATGGTAAAGACAATAGCCAAACCACGGGAAAGAGTATTAATGCAACCAGTGCCACCGGCCAGCACAGAACAAACAAAATGCTCCATCCAACAAATACAACCAGAGATTTCATATTCTTATCCTTTAACGCTGTGCAGCAGCAATTAGCGAAGGAGGATCATTTTTTTAATTTGAGAATACTTTCCACTTACTATTCTATAGAAGTAAACTCCGCTCGAAAGATTACTTGCTCCGCCTATGGTGGAGAATTCTACACTATAGGTTCCCGCTTGTCTGTGCTCATCTAATAATGTTGCTACTTCCATACCCAGAACATTGAATACTTTTATCTGCACATTATCATCTGAAGGAATAGAAAACTCTATTTTAGTTGTTGGGTTAAACGGATTCGGGAAATTCTGCTTAACAGAAAAATCTGAGGGAACATTAAAGCTCACTTCAACTTCCGGCGAATATTCATATTTCCCGTCAGTGTCAATTTGTTTTAGTCGGTACTTAAATCTACTTCCGCCGTCAGGTTTGTCGGCATACGAATATTCTTTTGGTGAATTACTATTCCCGTGACCTTGAATAAAACATATCTTTTCCCATTTCATGACGAGCGAAGTCGCGGCGCGTTCAACCTCAAAACCGTAATTATTAACTTCGGTTGCAGTCTGCCAATTCAGTTCTACTGTGCTTTTACTAATAATTGCATTAAAAGAAGTCAATTCAACTGGTAATACATAATTTACAGTTGGAGCAGGGACTGAGGCAACATCAGTTTGCCAACCTATTGATGGTGGTGTTAGTGCAGTACTTAAATTATAATATTTAACTTCGTACGATAGGTTGGATTCATTTGTATCCCAGATCTCCCATTCAATGCCATAACCACCATCCCTGTACTCGAGTCTGTATATACCATACGTAAAATATGGACGACTATTTGAAGTCCCTGCCTGCGTATAAGTGCCATTTACACCCCCTGTTCCCGCACCTGACACCGTGGCGGTTTGAGCAAAAGATAGTGTAGTACAGTCAAGCAATAAAATAAAAACTGTAACTATAGTTATAAATAATTGTTTCATAAAGCACCTTTTGTTTAGAAATTATGTTTAGTCATATAACGGCGTGTTATCACACCTTGCGTTGCAAGTTGTTAAAACCCAACACGCCGTATTAATTAATTAAAGATTTCCATTCTCGTTTTATAAACAAAACGGATTATTTACTTATTAAAAATCTCCGCACCCAAAGTGACGGAGTTGTACTGAACAATAAAAACAAAAAACATTTTAGCTAACCACCCGCATTTGTGGATTGTTAGTGGAATTTCCGCCAAAGGCGGATACGCCTCTGGCGTATATTTTTCTCTTGACTACCAATCCTAGCATGACTCTTAACTTATTAAAGATGTTATATCATTATATTTCAAATTATGGCGAGGAGTGGGGGAATCGAACCCCCAGCCCTTAACCGTAATTCCAGATTATTCTTATTCCATTTTTTTGCAATCTACTATTATTGGAGAAAGTCACCAGACCTCCTCGTAAGGGCAATCCCCGCCAAAGCACAAGCAAACAAATAAATGTTCGTATTTAGATTCATAACTGCCTCCACAAATAAATTTACTGTGAAAGTAATATTTCCAAATATTGCAACAAAATTGAAAGAAAGAACAATCCTTAGAGTTACGCTCGTTGGTTAATTATAATAACCATAACCGAAAATATTATTTATTTATATTGTTTTTTTCAGAGTCATCAGGTTTGCCTCGAACAAATTTTTCCCTATTAATTTTATAAATACTGAATTTGGGATGTTTATCCTCTTCAACTTCTCTAACTAGTTTCTTCCGTGGGACATCTCCTCTACCAGGAATATGGTAAGATTCATTACGTCCATTTTCACCATCATGATTTCCTGTAATACTATTTGCCATAAGACATTCCTTTTATTTATGAGGTATAACGATGTTGCGCCTGCCACACCATAGCGTGTACGCTTTACTTATTTATCCGCCCTCTGGCGGATTAAAGATGTTATAAGTTTTATAAATCTTCTTGGTATTCTGCATCAATCTCTTTTGCCATTTGGACTATTTCTTTAAACTGTTTTTCAAGAAAAAAAATATAGATATAGGCATCTTTATCATTAGGAACATCATCTATTCTATAAAAATAATTTCTAAGTCGTTCCAGGGGATATTCTATTAATTCAATATGATACTTTAACCAATCGTAAGCATCGTAAACTCCTCTATTCTGTAATTCTGTAATAAATTCTCCGAGATTTTTTTTTACTACATCATAATTTATTTTTCCAATATCAAGTGGAGCTGTTTGATGAGTTGATTCGTACATTTTTTCAAAATGGTAGTGTAAAGTTGTTGGAAATATTCCAGCGATACTTTTGTCACGATGCTTCTTTCTATGTTCCATTTCTTCTTCTTTTAATTTTTTTACAACTTCTATCAATGAATTATAAATTATTTCATTTTGAGTTCTTATTAGCTCGTGAATATTATAATGTCTGAATTCAGTTTCTTTTTCTCTGCTTGGATAAACTGTCATCAAACTTAATCCAGTGTGTCCCAAATATGGACGACTAATAAAATTAAAATATTTCCCTTCCCCAGAACCTCTTTTTGTTGGATGCCCAATACTATCATTCCTAATTTCTCTAATTTTAATTAAATCCTGATTGAGGGGAAATTTAATATTTAATGCTTCGCAAAGATTGTTAACAGCATCTTGTTGAACAAAAAGAATTTGTAGAATTCCGAATACAATTAAATATTTTTCTCCATCATTTTTTGTTTTTTTAATTTTTAGATATTCTTTAATAGCTAATTCTGTATCCCCAATAATATCTAAAGAACTACATAATTTATTCCAAGCAATCTTATCTTTTAGTAATACATTTATTTTTCTAGCAGCATTTATATATGTGCGAACTTCAGATTCTATTTTAGATATATCCTTCATACAAATCGTATAACGTTGTTGCGCCTAACACACCGCCAAGAACGCTCCGCCGTGTTAGTTACAACAATCATAATTATTTAACTATTTACTTATCTAGAACTCTTAACACAAAACTACTGAACTGAAATGCAAAACCCGAAAAAACAGCACTGTAAAATCGTTTATACGTTCGTGGTTTATGTGCGGTTTTTATTTAATATTTAGTTGTTTCTTTATCTTATCGTACTTCATTTCCAAACCGGATATATAAATGTTTTCCTTAAAATTAAATTTAAAAGTTTCATTAAAGGGAATTAAAATATTTCCATCAGGATCTTTTGAAAAATATCCCGTGAGAAATACCACAACCTCAGGGTAAACAAGAATACCAGGAGATATTTCCAGATATTTTGTTCTTAAAACATCTTCAGCAAGAAAGCTTTCTCCAATCGTTAGAGGAGATGACCCTAATAATAAATAATCATCATGACCTCTATCTTTTAGCAAATAACAATAAAGACTTATATGATAACATGTGCCACCTTTTGAAATAAATTGAATATTAAACCGATTTTTATCATTGTCCTTTGTTAGGAATGCTGGACTTCTTCCTTTTTCTAATGGAGCTATTAGTATTTGTGGTTTCGCTGCATCCAGTTTTAATTTGCTAACTACAGAATGCAGTGAATCAGTAATTTTTAGGTTATATTTTGCTAGGGCCTCGTTTGAAGCCTTGATACTTTTCGCATAAGTACTATCTACTTTTTTAATAATTGTATCTTTTGTTGATATTTGGAGTAGAAGTATTTTTGTTTGTGATGATTGAAGCAATGAATCACTTATGGCTTTTGCCTTGTCAGTTTCCTCTTGTTTAGTATCCGCTTGCCAGTCCCTGTAAAGATTAAAACCAATACTTAGTACTGCACTTATGACTAAGTACCACCCTCTTTTACTAATTCTACCGAAGATAGAGCCTTTAATAGTTTTATCATAGATAAGTTCTATAACTGAAACAATGGCAAATACCATTAAAAAAGTGTTAATAATAAAATTTAAAAAATAACTGTCCATAAATTAGTATGTAACTTTATAATTAATTTATTTTAAATAATTATCAAAGGTATACCGCCGTGTTATCACGCCTTGCGTGACAAGTTGTTAAAAGAGATATAAATACTTTTAAGTAAAATTCTTTTGTTGTCTTTTTCGATGTAGGAAATAAAAGGGGAGAAGGTAATGTATTTACCCCGTTCGGTAATATTGTTCTATGTAATACTAATGAAGAAATAATAGTGCCTCTTCTCTCAATAATTACTATGGACAAACCTAAGGAGTTTCTGACATATTTCCAATTTATAAAAAAAGTTTTCAGTTTACAGTTATTAGTTATTAGTCCGCCGCGGCGGAATTCATAACCTGTCCCGATAGCTATCGGGACAGAACCAAAATTGATCTCAGAACAAGCATGCCCGGCTCAGACGGGGATTAACGATTTTAGAAACATGCCAAGGCTTGCCATGGTTAGAAGATTTTGTTACATCATAAATCAAATATCGTTAATCGTTATTCTTAAATTTTTAATATCCTCGCCATCCAGCGCCGTCCGCCGCGGCGGATTTTTACTAACTATATAAATCGGCAAAGCTGGAACCAAAATTGATCTCAGAACAAGCCTGCCCGGCTCAGACGGGGATTAACGATTTTAGAAGCATGCCAAGGCTTGCCATGGTTAGAAGATTTTGTCACATCATAAATCAAATATCGTTAATCGTTATTCTTAAATTTTTAATATTCTCGCCATCCTGCGCCGTCCGCCTCTGGCGGATTACTAACTATCTAATTCATAACCTGTCCCGATAGCTATCGGGACAGAACTAAATTGATTCCCGGTTGTTGGGAACACCGGCGGGCACAACCCTCCCTTCTAAACTTTAACAAGTCAAGACTTCAACAAGTGTTATACGATTCTATTTTTCAAATCCCTACAATTCCCTTTGGCAATAGAATCACCTAAGCTACCATAAAGCCGAAGACGACTAAAACAACCAACCAACTTTTACATATTAATTGAGTTGCTATTGCCATTCCCTATGGTCGCTCCAGCTGCCTTGTCCTCCATAAACACCCAGCCCGAATGCTACTCCACCACCAATGAAATGACCAATAAAACTGCCGTCCACCAGCTTCCAGAAATTAATTTGCGTGAATGCGGGAGCTATGTTGAACTCAAAGTTCGCGATCACTTTGTCAAGTGATTTCAAATCAAAGTTGAAGAAGCAAGTTCCCCACGTAGAGCCAAGACCTACCCCTAACCCTCCATAAAATCCCTTAAAGAATGGCGGATACCCCTCCGGAAACAGATTTACTACACCGCCAAATAAATTTGCAAAATCCATTTGAGCACTGTAGCTGTACGATTCGTTTGAACTAGCTGCCAACCTTGCAGCTTCAATATTTAAACCCGGCATCTTCTGCAAGATATCGTTTGCCGGAGGTTTCTCAAGAAGCTGCAGTATCCGTTGATTAGTATGTTGCAGCGTTGCTTTCGCAAATGCCTCATGCGCTGCTCTTTCTTCGGCTGACCTTGGATCTTTGTTCATTTTTTATCTCCTTTTTAATTATTCTTGATTCCAGTCCTATTCGTCTAACCATGTTGTCTATAGAAAAGAAAGTCAAGTAATTATTACTTATGCCGCACAGTTTAGTTAATTAAGGAATACATTACCGCACGGCACTTCATCCGCCAAAGGCGGACAGGTAGATGTATTCCAACTTTTTTCTATCTCATTCTAACAAACCATCAATTCCCATATCATCCCGATTTATCGGGATGATTTTTTCGAACAGCGATACCCTTCAGGGTATCGCTGCAATGGATCGCAACCGTGGGAGTGCTTTTGTTGCAATCGTTAATTATTTCGGCTCTTCCGGCGGAGGAGGAGTCTCACCGTTCCCTCCCCTTCGGCTCCCCCTCTTGTCGTAGATAATCCGTGCCATGCTGTACCGGGAATATAAGTCGGGTTTCTCCTCCTTAAAGTTCAGCATCAACTTATCCAGCACCTTCAGCTTCTGATCAACTTTTACGAGCAGCTTCTTACTGCTTTCCGCGGCTGATTTTTTATTCCCCTTTCCCGTATTTACACTGCCGAATTTCTCCATGTAATCATCCAGACTCGCCCTGCCGGTGGTCCTCTTTTCTTCCGACAAGCCGAAAGGAATGAGCGCCGCCCCGAGCTCGTCCCCTTTATCCAGAATCTTTTCAACCTTAAGAGGAATTTCCGCGTCCCTCATTTTCTTGAACGTGCTGCTGCTTACATCGGCAAAGGTTAACAGTTCAAGATCGTTTTCTGCGGCAGCATAGCCGTAGATAGCCCCGGCACAAACCAGAGCAATTTTGATCAGCTCGGACTGGGAATCATCCCGGGAAACTACTTTCCCCTTTGTCCCTTCCTGAACGACCTTTTCATTCAGATCGATCTCCTTGTTGATCGCGATAACATCCGAGAATGCCGAGATTAATCCGGGCAGATCAGCGAATGTGCTCTTCTCCGTCTCATAAAAACCGGTAACGGTGCCAAGCATTTCATGCTTGTTTTTTTCACGGGTATTCATTGTAGTACTCCTTTTTGTTAATGAATGAAGATTTAATTTATTTTTAAGAACAAATACTGTCTCGAACCTGTCTGCCTCAGGCAGAGCTCCACGAAGGGATCTTCTTCGCGCTCTTCGTGTCCCCTTTGTGTAACAAATCCTTGTTTTTCTCCCAAATTCAAACATTTTTCATCTTTCACCTTCTAGATCTTGACTGTTAGGTGATGTTTCTCACATGCAAGCATTCATTTCCTTACTGCAAGATTACATTTCTTCACAGCAAACTGACATTTCTTCACAGCGAGCTGACATTTCTTCACTGCAAGCTGACATTTCTTCAGTGCAAGCTTTTATTTCCTCGCTGTTAGATGATATTTCTCGCACGCGAGCATTCATTTCCTTACTGTAAGATTACTTTTCTTCACTGCAACATGACATTTCTCACATGTCAGTTTTTATTTCCTCACCGTTAGATAACATTTCTCCGGTGTCACCTCTCATTTCATTGGAGTCACCTTTCATTTCTTGAAGGTAACCCTTCAAAATGTGCCATGTAATTTCAAAGAACAGCCCTCCATCTATTAAAACAGTGCTTCACTTTTTTATTTCTTAAAAACCATATTATCTTTATCTATCGATAGCTCAGTCTTTCCATTAGTCACTTTTAGAATCCATCCCTCCCCTTATTTAAAACGTAATCCTATTCTAAAATCAGCTTCATGTTGAAACAAAGGAGGCAGCGCACCATTTACCCATTTAGCTACTACTGCAAGAGACTCCGAAAGATCTTGTTCCAATGTCATCTCAACATATGAGCGCGGTTGATATCCCTTTTGAAAGTAAGCAACGCCATAAAAACTGACATACTGATTTTTTAATAAGGGGATGTCCCAACCTCCATGTATAGCTCCACGTAAATAAGAAGAATCTTTTACCGTAGTATTCTTTACAAATTCTATTGCAGGTTGAAGAAGCAACCCTATTGAAGCGTTTGTTCTATTATTAGCAATAACTCTTGCAAGAATATCCGTCCAGGGTAGAACCGTACTAAAAGCAACACTCCCAACCATATTCGTTTGACTAAAATTTTGAGGATGTTCGCTCCCGATATTTCCGTTTAATCCTAGATATTTAAAAAGACCCACATCCGTAAAGATGAAAGTATATCCTCCTTTTATTTGAACGCTGTTCAATGCGGCGGAATCTGGTTTAGAAGAGAATGCCCCTTTAAGATTTAAGTCAACATTCATGGCTGTGCCATTAGTATAACTTTCCACAAACTTCCTTCCCCAAACAAGATCAAGTTTCTGAGCTTCTGCTGCGTCAAGAGAAGGTTTAAGATCTAGTTTGAAAACACCTCCTCCTATTGCTGAAACAGAATCAGTCCGCTTTACTAAAACATTATCAAGATATAACGCAAAGTCATCGCCAGCCATATTCTTGATAGCATTATCGACGAACTTGATAAATACAAGCTCCCCATCTTTAACACCGATACTCTCCCTGGCAGTAACTTCACTTCCTTTTGTTTCGTTTTTAAGAACGATCTTTGCTTTCAGAAAATAATTATATCTTTTTGTTAACTCACTACTATCCTTAGCGTTTTCGAAATAAACGATTTCTCCCGACTCAATCTTATTAGTAGTTAACATGCTAACATTTTGTGGATAAATGGCACATGCTAATACCACAACAGCTAGCAAAAACTTATAAAAGAATTTCATGTTAGCTCCTTTATATTGTTTGTCCATTTATATATTGTGAAACATCATCCACAGTCCAGGTAGAATGACTTGTTAAAGTATCAACCGAAAGATCAATACTAATATCTACACACTTCTTTAATTTGATTACCAATGGCTGCATTGGTGAAACACCGGGCATATTGGGATTCTGAGAAAGCGGTAAATCACTTATTTTAGTCTTTCCGATTTCGTCATCCGTTATTTGAGCTCCAGCAAAACAGAATGCACGAACTTTAGCCCTAACACAATTCCGAATTTCATTTGATGAATTAGTCATTATTTTTCTCCTTAAGGTTTTACTTCCGGCGTAGTTGTAACCGGAGCCGGTTTTACTTCCGGTGTGGATTTTCCATCACCATCCTTTTGTAATTTCTTTCCTACAATTGTTTCAAGCGTACCGAGCAGCCACCGTTCAGAAAAGCCGGCAAGGAAGGCTAAGAGTAAAAACATTCCCGGCTTCGGATACTGTGAAATAACTTTGGAGGTTGAGATGAGCGAAGTATCTCTAATTAACGCGGGTACTTTCCAACTCATTACGGTGGTCGAGTCACTAATTTTAGCAACAATGTAGTTGTGCGTTTCGGTATCGCTTAGATAAAAAGTATCACCGCTTATTACCTGCGGACCAAGAGGTGAAATGAGAATAAGATACAAGATCAAAGCGCCGACACCTCCCAACAAAGGTTGAATGTAAGTGTAAAGCGCTAAAAGAGAAAACGCCGCGGGCTTAAATTCCAGACTCTTTAACGCTAACACACGGCTGAAGAATCCTCCCAGCAGTCCGAAGATTACCGCGTAGTGTACAAGCGGGTCGCGGATAATCGCAAAGGCAAATCCCCATGCAAGAATTCCTACACCAAGGGTGATCCAGAAAAATCTTTTCATTAACGCATGTTTAAGATCGGTGGTCATAAAATTCAGCCGCCGGGCTTCTTGAATTTCTGCCGTTACCGAATAGATCACATTACGGAAATAGTTTTCGTCAAGCGGTTGGGCGTTGTCCGCCACATCAAATTTAGTAAGTACCGGTTCCCACCGTTTTCTATCTTCCTCATCCAGCACATAAAGGTTATTACGGATAATAATTAGGTGGGAGAGAAGCGCTTTCAAATCATAAAGCCTGAGTATCTGTAATTCAATAAGATGAATGAACGGCCACAATTCTTCATAGTGGTTAATCCGGTTTGCTTCAGCAATAATTAAATCAATCTCTTGAATAGTATCATGCTCTTCTGCGCTGATCTTTTCCTTTGCCAGGATTACCGAATGAATTACCGCGTATTCACTAAGTATTTTTCTATACGCTTGATGAGCATCCAAATAATAAATTTGCTTGATGTTGAAGAACCGTAAAAAAGCGGCGAATAAATCTCTAATCAAATACCAGGCAAGTAAGAATATTTCTTTTGCCCAGGATAAAAACCGTTTTTTCTTTACTACAACAGTAGGATTGGCAGAAGTTGTTTGTTGTTCTATTTCCATAACTCAATCTCCTTTTATAATAAAATATTTTGATCATTTTCTTTATGGTGATTCATTTACTATTAAACGTTTACCGCTGTTCCGTTCGCCATAACCGGCAGCTTATCCAATTGCCAATTGTCCGCAACGATCTGATCCTTAAAACATTGTGTTCTATAAATTGTTCGCTGCACAATCGGATTGGTGTGATACTTCAGCCATTGATGGCGGATATCGACGTACGATGTTATCCACTTCTTTTCGTCACCTCCTTTTGCCGGCGGGTACTCGCCAAATCTTTTCCTCAATGATTGCAGTATGCTTCCCGAATGAATATAACTGTCGTAAATAACAAGCATACTCAGAGGAAGATCGAATCCGTTCTTTGTAAAAAATTCAAACGCGGGATTGTAGTATGCGAGATCGAAGAACTCATCTTGTGTAGAACGCATCAGTTCATCCTCTGTGGCTGCCGTGCGTAAAAGATCTTTGAATGTTTTGTTATCTACTAAAGAAACCTTTCCAATTTTATCAATGTATTTGGAAAGTTGCTCTGCATAAACTCCATTGTTCCGGATATACATCTCAATAAGCTTTGCAAGATTTCCTTGTTCCGTAGTTTGGCTGCGACCGTATGTGATTTGCCGGGTTCCCCCTTTTCCATCGGCAAGGATAGTAATTTGATTGTACTTCCCTTCCGGTGTTCCGGTTTCAAATACATTAATCACGCGCTCAATCAATTTTTTATTAGTCTCTGTTACCATGTCACGTAACCTCCAATACTATTAGTAATGTTTAATCTTATTTATTTTGTTTATCCACAGACATGAAAAACGGTTGTGGTTGACGGGTTTCATAACACATCCAACCATCCATTTAAATTTTCAAGTTCTTGTGTTCTAAAAATATTTCTCCCCTTTTAAAGGGAATTCGATATCCGGCAAATTCATAATGAATAGCTGCCGTGATTTATTTTCTGCGGTGTACCGCGCGATGTGAAAGTGGAATTGTTTACAGGATCAACTGCTGAAGAGAGTACCTAATAACGGATTGCAGTTAACCCTAACGCTAGAGGCATTTGTTTTGTGATGAATTTATTTGGAGAGGAATACTAAACAAGATAATGTTTAGTCTGCTGTACAAGAAAAACTGAAAAAGTACCAGTAACTGCTTCATTATAAATAACCTCCGAACAAATTTTTATGATGAAATCAGAAAAGGAAACCGGTATATGAGAATTTGTTCCCTTTCTGTTTAAAAATTAGAAAAATTTTATTTTAATATCAAATAGTATTTTAATTCTGAGGGAGTGCGTCTCACTTGGCTGGATGGAATATGTTCTTTCTACATTCGAAAGATAAACACAACAATCGTCCCGGATAAAAAAAGAAGCAAGAAAAATCTTTATTCGTTCGATCTCTCTTGCTTCACTATTCTTTCGGAAATATAAAACAAATACCTACTTGTTTTTTGTTGTTTGTGCTTTGGTATTTGTTACTTGTTACTTTCCTCTTACACTTCTATTTTTTCAACCACCATTTTTGCTTTGAAATAATCACGGTTCATACGGGCAATGTTACTGACTGAAATTCCTTTTGGGCATTCGGCTTCACATGCATAGGTGTTTGTGCAGCTTCCAAAGAAATTTTCATCCATAACTTTCACCATCGCTTGAACACGCTCATACCGTTCCGGCTGCCCTTGCGGCAGTAAAGCAAATTGAGAAACTTTCGCACTTACAAACAGCATTGCAGATGAATTCTTACAAGCCGCAACACAAGCGCCGCAGCCGATACATTCAGCTGCGTCAAGTGAAAGGTCTGCTTTCTCTTTAGAAATAAGAATTGCATTCGCATCCTGTGCGCTTCCGGCATTAATGGAGGTGTACCCACCGGCTTGCTGGATTTTATCGAATCCCGATCTATCAACAATTAAATCTTTTATAACAGTAAACGCCGCGGCTCTGAACGGTTCAATATAAAGCGTTTCGCCGTCTTTAAAATTCCGCATGTGCAATTGGCAGGTTGCAGTCTTAGGCAATGGTCCGTGCGGATGTCCGTTAACGGCTAATCCGCAAGTTCCGCAAATACCTTCACGGCAATCGCTTTCAAAAGCAATCGGTGTTTTTCCTTGAGACTCTAAAAGATTATTCACTTCATCAAGCATTTCAAGAATGGAAGAATCGGGAGAAACTTTTTGATTGAAGTCGTCGAAGTGTCCCTTTGCATTCTTATTTTCTTGACGCCAGATTTTTAACTTCAAGGTTATATGATTATTGCTCATTATTTATAACTCCTCGTCGCTAATTTAATATTTGTAAATTCAAGATTTTCTTTAGCGAGTTCCGATTCGCCGGGACCTTTATATTCCCAGGCTGCCACATAAGAATATTCATCATCCCTTCTCAAGGCTTCACCTTCAGGGGTTTGATATTCTTCACGGAAATGTCCGCCGCAGCTTTCATTCCGGTTGAGAGCATCTTTTGCCATCAGTTCGCCAAGTTCAAGAAAATCAGCAACTCTTCCGGCGCGCTCTAACGTCTGGTTAAGTTCTTCCCCTTTACCAACAACTTTTACGTCGGTCCAGAATTCTTCTCTTAATTCTTTGATAGTTTTAATCGCTTCGTTTAATCCTTTTTCATCTCTCGACATACCAACTTTATCAATTAAGATTAAACCGAGTTTTTTATGGATAGCGTCAACGGTTTGTTTTCCATTAACGGAAAGTAATTTTTTAGTGCTGTCATTTACGTTCTTTTCAGCATCTTTGAATTCATTGCCGTCCGGATTTGCTTTTTCCGGTTTTTCAGTCGCAAGATAATTTCCGATAGTATAAGGAATAACAAAGTAACCGTCTGCTAACCCTTGCATTAAAGCACTCGCGCCGAGTCTGTTTGCACCGTGGTCTGAGAAGTTTGCTTCGCCAAGTACAAACAATCCGGGAACGTTGCTCATCAAATTGTAATCTACCCATAAGCCGCCCATTGAATAATGTGGAGCCGGATAGATTTGCATCGGAACATCGTAGGGATTTACACCGGTAATGTTTTGATACATATCGAACAAGTTGCCGTATCTATCTTTCACACCATCTTTCCCGATACGGTTGAATGCTTCAGAAAAATCAAGATAGACCGCGCGTCCGCCGTCAACACCGCGACCTTCATCGCAAACATATTTTGCGTTTCGGGAAGCAACATCACGGGGAACTAAATTCCCAAACGCGGGATATCTTCTTTCAAGATAATAATCTCTTTCCTCTTCGGGAATTTGATTTGGAGGTCTTTTATCATCAACTTTTTTAGAGACCCAAATTCTTCCGTCGTTACGCAAGCTTTCGCTCATCAAAACTAATTTAGATTGAGCTTCTCCATGAACCGGAAGACACGTTGGATGTATTTGTGTATAACAAGGGTTAGCAAAAGCCGCTCCCCGTTTATGCGCACGCCACACTGCGGTAGCATTACTGTTCATCGCATTGGTAGATAAGAAATAAACATTCATATATCCGCCGGTAGCAATAACAACTGCCTGCGCTGAATGCCGTTCAATTTCTCCGGTAAGTAAATTTCTTACAACAATCCCTTTTGCTACTCCGTCAACAAGAACAACATCAAGCATCTCCCGGCGGTTAAACATTTTTACGTTGCCAAGATGGATTTGTCTGTTGAGTGAACTATAAGCGCCAAGTAATAATTGCTGACCGGTTTCACCGCGTGCATAAAACGTTCTTGATACTTGCGCGCCGCCAAATGAACGGTTCGCTAACGTTCCGCCATATTCTCTTGCGAAAGGAACGCCTTGCGCAACGCATTGATCAATAATGTTGTTGCTTACTTCAGCTAACCGGTAAACGTTAGCTTCGCGAGCGCGGAAGTCGCCTCCCTTTACGGTATCGTAAAACAAACGGTAAACAGAGTCGGCGTCGTTCTGATAATTTTTTGCTGCATTAATTCCGCCTTGCGCTGCAATTGAATGCGCACGGCGCGGGGAATCGTGATAGGTAAACGCTTTTACTTTATAACCGAGTTCACCTAATGTTGCTGCGGCTGAAGCGCCTGCGAGTCCGGTACCAACAACGATGATATCAAATTTTCTTTTGTTGGCGGGATTGACGAGCTTCATCGAGAATTTATGGTTCGACCATTTTTCGGTAATGCCGCCTTCAGGTACGTTTGAATTTAACTTTATCATTATTTGCCTCCCATCAAAAAGTAGATTGGAATAGATGCAAAACCTAACGCCATCACCAACGCGAAGGCGGTTCCTAACTTTTTAATTAACGGTGTATATTTTTTATGATTTAAGCCGAAGGTTTGAAACGCGCTTTGGAATGCGTGGTTCAGGTGAAAGCCCAAAAATCCCATAGCAATAAAATAAAAGATGGAATAAACGGGGTCTCTAAACCAATCGGAAACAATTGTGTAAAACGGATATTCTGTCTCCGGGTGAGTTCCAAAATTGAACGTTGCCCAAAAGGTAGATAAGTGAATTGCCAGAAAAATAAAAATGACGCTGCCGGTTATTGCCATACTTCTCGAAAAAATATCCGAGTTCTCGCGTGAAGCGTTAACGGCATATTTCTGCGGGCTAGCTTTTTTATTTTCCCACCATAATTTTATTGCGTTATAAATATGGAAAATAAAAATTAATGCTAAAAGTATTTCTATTACTCTAACGGCAGGTTTTACTGTTTCCAAAGTTTCGACATATGTTTGAAAAACGGCGGGACCAAAATAGAGCATCATGTTACCAATGAAGTGTACAATAAGAAACATCATCAGCAGTACCCCGGTAAGAGCCATAATAAACTTTTTACCGAGTGAGGAATTGGTGAAATCAGTGAACCAACTCATTCATTTTCTCCTTAGTTAAGTGTTAAGAAATGGAATTGTTGATTGAATGTCGGCGCTAAAGTAGGTTTCATGCTATTTTAGTTTGCGTTCAAATGTGAGCAATTTTTTTTTCATTTGAATGAAAATTAAGAATTCTACTTGCGATTTGCAATTTGAGGTGAAAAAAGTTTAACCCTCCCCGACAATATTTAACAGTGACAACTTACATACGTCGTACATCTTTTTCCAAGAGCGAAAAAATTATACTGTCGTAAAACGTATTGTTAAATAAAAAGTTTTCCCGGAAGTAGGCTTCCTTTTTGAATCCCGTCTTTTCCAGCAGCTTAATAGAATTGTTATTCCCCGGATTTACATTTGCCTCAAGGCTGTGTAAGTTCATGTTGGTGAACCCAAACGTAATCATAGCCTTTAGCGTTTCAGCCATGTACCCCTTGTTCCAATAGTTCATATCAAGCGCATATCCAATTTCTGCTCTGCAATGTTCATACATTATTCTCCAAAATCCAAAATAACCGATGAAATTGTTTGAGTACTTTTCAATAATGCCCCAATTAATCCCGGTCCCATTGTTAAAGGATTCCTCAACCGACCGGATCATCTTTTCCGCATCATCACTTGATTCCATTTTTTTTGTATCCATAAATCTCATAACCTCATCATTCGACCTGATGAGATAAAGATCTTTTGCATCGCTCAATAAAATCTTCCTAAAAAGAAGCCGCTCGCTTTCTAATTCGGGAAATACCGTAAAAATATTTTTATTTATTTCTATGTTCATGCAATTATAAAATTATTCTGAAAGAAACGGCTCTGTTTCTTTATTTGAAGAAGCTTCAACCTTTTTTAGAATTTTATCAACCTTCTCAAGCGGAAGCCATTTTACTTTGCCAGTTGCAACATCATAAATTGCTCCGACAGCTTTGGCTTTCCCTTCTTTAACCATGTTGCGCACTGCCGGACTTTTCATAAACAGGTCATCAACAGCCTGCCAAACATTTTCTTCTATGGCAAAAGGAATAACCGCGTCACCATGCGCTTCTGTATGTTGCTTCATTGCCCGTTTAACTGCCGGAATAATATTATCAACAAGCGGTGGAATATTACGTTCGAGTTTATGCCCTTCTCCATGCACCGCATGGGTTACTGCAGTAACCGCGCCGCATTGCGTATGACCTAATACAACGAGCAAGGGAGTATTTACATGTGCCAACCCATATTCAATCGATCCGATCTCATCCGTATCGCAAACATTTCCCGCAACCCGTACAACAAAAAGATCCATTACTCCGGCATCGAAAAGAAGTTCGACCGGCACACGGGAATCAGAACAAGAGAGTATCGTGGCATAGGCATATTTTCCCTGATCCTCTTTTCCAGCCATTTCAAGTCGCGCAGCATTTGTGTGAGGATAAGTTGCTTTCCCGCTATAAAATCTTTCATTCCCTTCCTGCAGCATTTTAATCACTTCATCGGGAAACGGTTTTTTAACATCTTGAGCAAAGGCTGCACCGGTAAAAACAAATTGAATAAACAAAAGAACACAACTTATGTTTAGCATATTTTTAACTAATCGTTTCATTAAAAAACTCCTTAAAGCCTTGTTTATAATTCAAACCACAAAAGAATTATTCCTCCTGGTCTTTTGATGTTCCCCAGATATGCAAATTAAATTCTTTCAGCAATTCCTTTGCATCTTCTACCTGGTTTTCGTTTACAAAAAATTTGGCGGGCTGAATCAACGGATCAACGCTTAAAAAGTTTTCACCCGTTGTGTAATATTCGATTTTCGAGTTATCAAGGAGAGACTTTATTAATGCGATATCTCCCTGGTTTAACGAAACTAATAATTCTACAAAGTTTTCCCGGTTTACTATTTTGGTCGGGATAACTGTGAAGTCTATTACTACTTCACACTCCGGGCAGTGAACTTTTCCATTTAACCTTTCCTCTTCAGAAAGGTCTAATTCACTCGCACAGTTGGGACAAATAATTTTTTCGGATAACTTCCCCGCGGGCATTTCTTTTTTCAACAATTCCTGGCACTCGGGATTTTTACAATAATAAAATTCTTTCCCTTCATCTAAGCAAGACCCACAATAATCTTTTCCGCATCCGTGACATATCGATAATGCTTCCCGTTCAGGATGGTTAATACAAGTTTTCATCATTTCACCTTTGGTATTTAATGATTCTTATTCAGCTCGGCAACGAACTCCGTTTTACATTTGCAACTTACTCTTTCAGAGGGCAAGTGTCAAACAGAAATTCTTCCCCTTACTTTTTACCAAATTTCTTCTTAAATAAGAGGCGGTATAATTTGGAAAATAATTATTTTTCTTCCTGTAATCATACAAGTAATCATAAAACATGAAAAATCTTCAAACATGAAAACATCAAACAACAAAATATTAATTACAGGAGGGGCTTCAGGTATTGGCTTAGGGCTGACCGAAAGATTTGTTAAAGAGAACAACACCGTAATTATTTGCGGAAGAAGGGAATCTCTCTTAAAAGAAATATTTGCTAAATATCCTTCGGTAATTACAAGAGTATGCGATCTATCAATTGCCGGAGAAAGGGAAAAACTCTTTGCATGGATTTCGGAAGAACATAATGATTTGAATGTACTCGTTAACAACGCCGGCATTCAAAATACGATGTCAATTTATGATGATGACTTTTTTGCCCGCACAAAAGAGGAGATTGTGATTAATATTGAGGCTCCCATTCATCTGGCTTCACTCTTTCTTAATTTGAAATCGTTGGACACAATTATTAATGTAACCTCAGGATTGTCTTTCGTCCCGCTCGTTAAAGTTCCTGTTTATTCTGCTACAAAAGCTTTTTTCCATTCGTTCACACTTTCGCTGCGGCAATCTGTAAAATCAAAAAATATAGAAGTGATTGAATTAATTCCTCCCGCGCTTAATACCGATCTTGGCGGGAAAGGCATCCACGATTATGCTCCGCCCGTCAGCGATTTTATTATTGCCATCTTTGAACAATTAAAACAAGGAAAGACAGAACTTTCTTTTGGATTCAGTGAAGCGATGACGAAAGCCGGACCTGAAGATTTGCAAAAAGCTTTTACAAGGATGAACCCGGAAAGCTAAAATAAAACGGCGAGAAAAAGACCACTATTAAAAGGAAATAATCATATGTACGAACGATATCACCAAAAGCCTATATCACGGAGTCACTTTGCGCGTCGCCTTATTTTACATTTTCTCGGCTCTGTAGTATTGATTATCGGTTCACTTTTTATTGGAATGATCGGCTATATACACTACGAACAACTACCGTGGCGTGATGCTTTTCTCAATAGCTCCATGTTGCTTGGTGGTATGGGTCCTGTTGATGCCCCTAAAACTGATGGCGGAAAACTATTTGCGGGATTCTATGCGCTTTATGCCGGATTAGTTTTTCTTATAGCAGCGACTCTTATCATTGCACCGGCGTTACACCGAATGCTGCATCTGTTTCATTACTCGGATGTGAAAGAATCTTCCTTGCCAAAGAAGGAGACCAAGCGTTAAAGAACCGAAACTCATTTAGTGCTTTAGTAAGTCGCCTAACACAAAACTAAAACTTTGCATAGCCACGACTTTCAAGTCGTGGTGGAATAAAGCAAAAAATTCCCGGCTTTAGCCAAAACAAATGCCAATATTGAGCTAAAGCCCTTTTTTCCTTGCTAATTTGATCCCCGACATAAATGCCGGGGCTATTCAATTATAAATTCTGAGTAAGGTAAGTAGTCAATTAAATAGTTGGGATCAGGAATGTGGTTTAAAAACTATGCGTTTACTCTAAATTCAAATCTTTAATCCTCTTCCGCACAACCCTCATTCTATGTCGAATCATTTTCAAAATACACCCTTCAAATTTTTTACGCATTCTTACTCTTGCATTGCTCTCAAGACCAAACAGTAGAATATTTTATAATACTGACAATATTATTACCATTATAGTAAAGGTCAGTAAAAAGAAACTTAAACATCCTCCTCGTCTATAGTAATTTGAATAATATCCTTTTTTATAGATAGGACTCCTGTGCGAATATTGACTTACATTATTTTGATAACTCCGTCTTTTATTGATTCTTTCTGCATGTTCTCTTAAATATGTTCCTAAAGCACTTGGAGTTCCTAATGATTTATCAACTTCTTCATCTAAACGTATATAATCTAAAACATGACCAACAGCGGAAATGATTGGGAGATTTGATAATCTAATTGCTTTAACAATAATATCATCCCCTAAATATTTAATACTTTCACCTCCGCCTCTTGTGATTGCAATTAAATCTGAATCCTTTTGTGAATCTTCAATTGCTTTTGCTACCTCATATGCCGATTCAATATTTATCAATTTATAGCGAACGAAATAATAATTATGAGTACCTCTAAGTTGACTTTCAAAGTCTTCTTTTGCTTTTGAATTCTTTCCGGTAATTACAGTAAGTTCAACTTTACTTTTATTATTAAGATAGTAATCGACATTTATTTTAGGGCGTGAAAAAATCTCATCTGAAATTTGATGAAGATTTCTTTTCTCTTCAAACTCCACTTTGTCGTCCACTTCATCAATTGAATTTATTCTTAACAAAGGATTAAGTGACCCGAACTTCTTATTCTCTTGGACAGTAAGTATCCCTGTTAAATGATATATTTTTTGTAATTGCAATTTTGAGAGTAGTGATGTTGGTACTTTGAATTTTATATAATCACTTGTCTTGAAATCTTCAATCTTTCCATAATAATAACCATATGATTCTATAGTGTTAATTTCAGTAATTTTTCCTCTTATTGAAATTTGGCCATACTTTTTAGAAATTAAATCTTTCAACTCGTTGGGGATATCCGAGACAAGTTTTTCGATTGTAGTATAATTGATTTCACACCTCCACATCATTTAGTAAGATAAAAGATTACCCGAGCATTTTTACTTTTTTCTATTTTTCAAATATAACAATTCCATTTCATAATCTATATTTCCTACTAAGCAAAATCTATCCTTTCATTCGCCAATGTCAAGAATTCAAGTACTTTTCCTTTAACCTGCCGCTTCCATTCTCCTCATGGAATTCTATTCCTAGATTTTATTAAAGAAAACCATGATTTTGCTCAAAAATCACAACTTTTCCCCTTTTTCGCATCACTTTCAAATCACCTCGCACGATTTTCATTTTGCTTCGCATCACTTTCAAAACACTCCGCACGGTTTTCATTTTGCTTCGCATCACTTTCAAAACACTTCGCACGATTTTCATTTCGCTCCGCATCACTTTCAAAACACTTCGCACGATTTTCATTTCGCTCCGCATCACTTTCAAAACACTTCGCACGATTTTCATTTCGCTTCGCACGACTTTCGAAACACCTCGCACGGTTTTCATTTTACTTCGCATCACTTTCAAAACACTCCGCACGACTTTCAAATCCCTTCGCGCCACTTTTAAAACACCTCGCGCGGTTTTCAAAATAGCTCGCACAGCTTACCATTTATCTGCTTCAAGATAAAAAATACCCCGCATAACTTCCCGATTAATTCCCGGTTCATTTCAAATTCCAAATAACAAAATCCAAAAAACAAACTTTAAAGTTCAAATAAATCCCAATAAATTATTAACGGGTCACCCGATATTTTGAACATTACAATTTTAGTCCTAGTGATTAATCGGGACATGGGATTTGAAATTTATCGTTTGAAATTTGCAAATTTTCTTCTCTATTCTCTTTTCATTTTGATTTCAAAAACAATTCACTTAGATTTCGCCCGTTCTTTTAAGATTGTTACGGTGTCCCGCATAGAACGGGAATGATAGGGAATCCGGTGAGAATCCGGAGCTGTCGCGCAACTGTGAAATGACTGCTCGCAAAACACTTGTAGTCAAAAGTCAGGAGACCTGCCGTACAAATTTTAATCAACCTTCGCGGGTAAGGTTGGATTAACGCAATAGTACTCTCTATTCGTAATTCATTTCTTTCATCCCACGAAGTTACAACCTTATTTAATTCAATTTATTTTTACTAAAGGAGTAACTTCTATGGTGCACAAAATTTTTCTTTCTCTTGTCTTCCTCATTTCCGTTGTAAATGCGGAAGGAGAAAAACCGGGTAACGATTCTCTCCGAACATATCATCTTTCCGATGTGGTAGTTTCAGCAACAAAAACGCCAACACCGGCAACGCAAATCGGTTCTGCCGTAACCGTAATTGATAGAGCCGAAATTGAACTCTCACAAAAAGGAACGGTTCTCGAATTACTTTCCGATGTTCCCGGAATTTTTATGTTGCAACAAGGGGGCGCGGGAAAACTTGCTACTGTTTTTACTCGCGGTGCTAACTCCGGGCAAACGCTTGTACTGCTAGACGGTGTTGAAATGAATAACCCGGGCGATATTTCAAATGCGTTTGATTTCTCCAATCTTCAAGCGGATGATATTGAACGGATCGAAATTCTCCGCGGACCGCAAAGCACGCTGTACGGTTCGGATGCACTTGCGGGTGTTATCTCAATCTACACAAGAAAATTCTCTCAAAACTTAAATGTGCATGCTCATCTTGAAGCCGGTTCATATAGCAGTTTGCGTTCAAGCGCTTCTGTTTCCGGTAGAGTAAACGAGTTAAGCTATCTCGTCTCGGCTAACGATTTCAAAACGAAAGGGTTTTCTTCAGCTTCGGAAGCATACGGAAATACCGAAGCCGACGGATACAAAACTTCTTCGTTCACATCAAAGCTTCAATATGCTCTCCCAAAAGATATTTTATTATCTCTTCTCCTCCGCTTCAACAAAGCCAATACTGACTATGATTTCAGCGGCGGAATAAACGGAGACGACCCGAACTATTCTTATTCACTGCAAGAATCGGTAATAAAAACTACTCTCGATTTTTCTTTATTCGATAAACAATGGACGCAGTCTCTTTCATTCGATTATCTGCGCAATTTTAGAAAATATGTAGACGGCGTTGACTCTCGGCGTCCGGCTACCTTCTCCGATGCACGATATGACGGAACAAAAAAGAAAATTGAATGGCTCAATACTTTATCCTTCTTTGAAGCTCAACGGATAACTTTTGGCGCCGAAGCGGAAGAAGAAGTTGCGGTGTCCGATTATTACTCAAACAGCGATTGGGGACCATTCGACAGTTTCTTCCCGAAGATCAGCACAACAACGTTTGGTCTTTATGCGCAAGACCAGGTTTCTATAATTAAAAATTTTAACGCAACCGTTGGTGTCCGTTACGATAAACATAAAATGTTTGGCTCCGTTACAACGTACCGCATCGCTCCCGTTTATTTTGTAGAAGGAACCGGAACAAAAATACGCGCAGCGTACGGAACGGGATTCAAAGCTCCATCACTATTTTATCTCTTTGATCCCGGTTACGGTAACGCCGATCTAAAACCGGAAAAAAGTACCGGTTGGGATCTTGGCGTAGAACAATTTTTATTGCAAGATAAGTTATCATTTGAAGTTTCCTACTTCACCAATCACTTTGATAATTTATTCAGTTTCGATAACGCAACCTTTAAAACAATCAACCTTGCAAAGGCTGAAGCAAATGGAATTGAGTTCGGCTTAAAATATAAATCAAACGGATTTGCCGCTTTCAATTTTACTTATACGTTAACAAATACTAAAGATAAAAGCGAGAATAGCCCGGACAAAGATTTGCCGTTGCTCCGCAGACCAAAAGATAAAGCAACCTTTTCAACGTTTTTCTTCCTGAATAAAAATTTTAATCTCGGGTTTGATGTTTTGTACACGGGAGTTCGGGACGATAAAGATTTTTCAACCTTTCCCGTGCAGCGTATTCAATTAGCAAGTTATACTTTGGTTAACTTATCAGCTTCTTATAAACTTACCAGCGGGTTGGAAATTTTCGGGAAGCTGCACAATATTTTTGATAAAAAGTATGAAGAGATTTTTGGCTACGGAACAGAACGGCGAGCAGTTTACGCCGGAATTAATTTTTCACTTTAAACATAGGTATTAGTCAATGGTCATCAGTCATTCTATAAAATTTAACAGAACGCTCGCGAGCGTTCCCTACGATATATTTTTGTTTCAAAATGTAGGGAACGGTCGAGACCGTTCCGATTTAATGACGAAACAGATAAAATAAATTTTTAACTAAACATTTCATTTTTTTTTGTAATTTTGAACAAGTAAGAAAAGGAACTCTCATGAAAGAAAAAATATTCTCAAATAAATTTTTTGTATTAACTGGATTGATTCTACTTGCAGCGATCAGCAGGTTGATTCCCCATCCGTTAAACTTTGCGCCAATAACAGGGATGGCATTATTTGCCGCCGTTTATTTTGATGAAAAGAAATTTGCTTTTGCCGTTCCGGTTTTAGCAATGTTTCTTTCTGATTTAGTTATCGGTTTGCATCCGCAAATGATAACCGTTTATCTCAGTTTTATATTAATAGTTGGAATCGGATTCCTTATTAAGAACAAAAAATCGGTCGGAACCGTGGCGCTTGCCTCTGTCGGTTCTTCAATTCTCTTTTTTGTAATAACAAATTTTGGAATGTGGGCTTTAGGTACGCTCTATACAAAAGATTTAGCCGGGCTACTGCTCTGCTTTACCGCTGCGATCCCTTTCTTCCAGAATACTTTGCTGGGCGATCTGTTTTATACAGGACTGCTCTTTGGAGTTTATGAATTGGTGAAAGTAAAATTGCCACAGGTGGTAAAAGTTCGTTAATTTATTTGAGGGTTGTTTATGAAACGCTTAGTTATTATAAATGTTGCGCTCGTTTTATTTTCTTTTTTATCATTTAATTGTGCAACCTTGTTAAAAGGGTATGAAGATACAATCACACTAAACAATGCTCCTGACAGTATTCGTGTGGTCGACCAGCATGGGGCTGAAATCTTTGTAAAAACACAAACGGTTCGAATTCTTATTCCTAAAGATGGAGGATCTTTTATAGATAAAACATCAAAGACGATTTCTCTGAGGAACAATAAATATTATACCCTCCACTTAAAATATCAGGATAAAGAAAAAATCGTTTCCCTTTATCCTAAAATTGGCTTTGGTTGGGCGTTTCTTGATGTGCTTTGTGCAGGAATTCCATTAATTATTGATATGTATACTGGAAGCTGGAATAGGTTTCCAGATGTAGACGCAGCATTTTAGTTTACTTTACACTTCCGAAGAAAAGAGATTTTTATATTTTCAGAAACCTTCGCAGAAATTAATTTTTCTTCGAAGGTTTTTTTATAACCTTCCCATGGTTCTTATATTTTTCCCCGCGCAACAATGCAAATTGAATTATTTTCTCAAGCATTTCATCATACTCAATTCCGGCAGCTTCTACCGAACGCATAAACCCTGCCCCTTCAGTTAAATCGGGATTCGGGTTTACTTCCAGTACAAAAAGTTCATTATCTTTAGAAAGCCGCATATCAATCCGTGCGTAATCGCGTACACCCATCGCCTTAAAAGCAGTTAACGCTATCTTTTCCGCTTTCGCCTGAATTTTCTTCGGCAGTATCGACGGACAAATTGGAATTGTTTTATGATATGCTTCGTGAAGCGGATCCCACTTTGCCTGGTAACTTACAATATTCGGAAAATGATCGGGCATTGCTGAAAAATCTATCTCGCTGATAGGAAGCACTACCGGATTTTCATCTCCCATTACCGCAACGTTTAATTCCCGTCCGTCTATAAATTCTTCAATTAACGCGGCTTGTTTAAATTCACCGAAAATGTAATTTATCTTTGCGTTCAATTCCGCCTTATTATGAACAACGGCGTTGTAATCAATCCCTACGCTGGCATCTTCAAACGCAGGCTTTACGATAATAGGAAAGCGGAGTGAGTGTTTATATTTTTCAGAAAAAGTTTTTATTAACTGGAATTCCGGAGTGGCTATTCCATACGAAGAAAGCATCCTTTTTGTAAATACTTTGCTTTGACAATTTGCCAGCGCCAAGGGCGGGGCTCCGGTAAAAGGAATTTCCAAAAGCTCAAATATTCCAGTCACATTCATTTCAAGTTTAGGATTGTTATGGAACAACTCTACAAAATTGAAAATAACATCGGGGCGGTCCTCAGTTAACCTATTTATCAACAAGTGAAAGTCATCCATCAAATTCAGCGTATAGCAATTATAACCACGGGCTTCAATTTTTTGAGCAAATACCTCATATTCCTCCATCGGGGTTTTATCCTCAATCTCGAAATAGGGGATAAAATTGAGCTTTTCCAGATTTGGAACGTCTCGTTTTACGTACAACTCGGGGGAAGGTTCGTTATAAATTACGGCTACGGTCTGTTTTTTCTTCATCTTTATAAAATATATCTCGATAAATTCATTTTGTTGAATTAAATTTACGATAAACAATTTATAATTAAAAACTTAGAACAGCGTCTATGAGTTTCTATCCTCAACCTTACAAATATCAGTGCGGTCCTTTTGCCTTAAAATATGCCTTAGTTATGCTTGGACAATTCCAAAATGAAAATGAGATCGGTAAAAAAGCCGGAAGTAATTGGTGGTACGGAACTGATGAAATAGGACTAGCAAAAGCTGCAAAAGCTTACAACTGTAAAATGAAATACTTCAGGCGCGAAATTCCCAAAGAAGCTTTAAAAGTTTTAAACGAACATCTGAAAGATGGGTATCCTTGCGTACTAAGCGTTGACAATTGGGAACACTGGTTTACAGTGATCACTTTTCAGCAAAATAAATATATTGTCGTGGATAGTGCCTTGGATAAAGTAATCGTCATTACTACTCCTACGCAGCTTTTAAAAAGATGGAAATACTTTGATGAGGAAACCAACGAAAGAAGTTACGACGGATATGCGGTTGTACCGAAGCTAAAAGTTTCTACAAAAGCTCACTTCTCATTAGAAAAAGCCCGCTATGTTATGCGCGAACGGAATAAAAATCTTGCTGAAAAATGGGACACTTATTTTAATGATCTCATTTCCATCTGCCGCCCCCAGTTTCCAAATAGTTACAAGACAATTTCCTTTAACGAATTTTTACGCCGTTATGAAAAAATCCTCGTGCACGAAACCGCTAACTGGCACGGTACTCCAACGTACCAGGAATTAAGAAAAGTATTAAAGAATTTAAGTTTTGTTGCAGAAGTCTACGACCTCGTAATTTATATTGACGACCAGAAAAAAGCGCTTGTTGATCTTTCCGCCTTGTTGATGATGTACGCTTGCGGTAAATACGGGATGGATCCGATTTATTAATACTGAATTCCAGAACTCGACTTTGTCTGAAGAAAAAAGAATATCAAATAAAGAACAAGGAACACTGAATGGGTCAGTTTTTTATTGATAAGATTTCCTCTTCGGGAAGTTATAAAAACAATAATATGAAATGCACCAAACCTTAACTTCGATAAGGAATTAAAATCGGTGGGCGCTCAAAATATATTTCTCCCTTTTATAATTAATCTTATAAAAAAAGGAAGATCAAGAAAAACATATCTTTTAACTAATCTATTCGGTTCTGAAAATAGTCTCCATACCCACTCGAGTCCAATTTTTTGCAGGAATACAGGGGCTCTTTTTTTCATTCCAGAATAAAAATCTAGCGCTGCACCAACACCAACATTTATTCTTGCGTTTATTGTATTCATATTTTCAGAAAGCCAGATTTCTTGCCTTGGACATCCTAATGCCGCAATTAAAATATCCGGTTGGAAGTTTTTCAATTCGTCAATAACTTTATTGTTAGTTGATTCTTCTGTTTCAAATAAAAACGGAGGAGAGATTGTTAGTAATGAGATGTTAGGAAAAGTTTTTCCCAATTTGATTCCCAAAACCTCTAACGATTTTGTGGTAGAACCTACCAAAGCTAACCTTAACTTTTTATCGTTGGCAATTTCTAAAAGTACTTGAAATAAATCATTCCCCGTTAATCGATGAAGAGATATCCCATATTTTAGTTTGAGAAGAGAAGTAATTCCAACTCCATCCGCCAGTACAATTTGTGCGTTTTTACAAACATCTTTGAATGTGTTATTTTCTGCCGAGATTCTCAAAAAATCTAAATTAAATGTTACTATTAAGTTTGTCTTTCGTTCGCTTAACAGAAACTCCAGTTCTTTCTTAAACAAACCAACGTCTTTTATATTATTTATTTTAATTTCGTTTATATACATTTGTAAGGTTCAATTTTGATCAATAAACTACATCCTCGATCTAAGCAATGAAGAAACAATACTTATTAATAATTTTATTTCTTTATAATTACAGTTTTAATATTCTGTCTCAAGTCTCCCTTACATCTGAAAATGTGAAGGGAAACAAGCATATCCTTTATTATCAAAATGATTTTAACTTTCACATCTCACCAGCTTCCGGACAAAAGAGATTACAGTTCGATTTCCCGTTGGATGAATCAAAACCAAACCAATTTAATCTGCCTGCAGCAACTATTTTTATTCCTATTGCCGCAAACACAAATCCTCAAGTTCAATTCGTCATTGATCGTGAAGAAGTTTTGGAAGCCATTCCGGAAGTTAATCCAACGATTACTGTTGATAATCAGAAAAAAATTCATTACGAATATAATACTTCGCTTCCCAAATCTTATAATTCAAAATTCTTAATTGTAAACGGACAATTAGTAAAAGATGGAAAAAGTTATCTTCATCTTTCAATTTCACCATTCCTCTTCGAACCTGCGAAACGTTCTGTCCGGAGAGTTGTGAAATTTCATTTGGAAATTATTTATCCCGTTAGTATTGCCTCAACATTCAACACTCAAAATAATTTAAATTCTTTTTCCGAAAGTAAAATCAACTTTAACGATACTAAATTGGTGCGGTATAATCTTAGAAGGAGCGATTCCTCTGATAAATGGATTGATTATAATGCTACTTACCTAAAAATCGGTGTGAGCAAAGACGCTATTTACCACCTGACTTATAATGATCTGAGTCCATATTTAAATTTATCTTCTATCATTCCTAAAACTTTAAAGCTCTATAAAAAAGGGATTGAAGTCCCTATTTATGTAAAAGGAGAAGATGATAATGTCTTCGATTCGGAAGATTTTATTGAGTTTGTGGGAGAACGAAACATGGGAGGAAAACATCGCGAAGTAAACCAATATGGTGAACCTTATAATGAATACTTGGACCGCTACTCTGATACGACAATATATTGGTTGACATGGGGAGGAATGGAAGGGTTACGTGTTCAAACCGCAAGCAATGGAAACCCTGGACAAACCTCCGATACTTTGAAATATTATCATGAAATTGTTCATTACGAAAAAAATAATTGGTTTGATTTTTCAATGGCAGATCAGGTAAGAAGAGAAATGCCAAATTGGTATGAAAATAAAACCTGGCATGAAGGAAATTTAGGAGTGGGAACAAGAAATTCACCTTTTATTGTTTCCGATGTTTATCCCGATAAACCATTTTATGTTTTCTCAAAGCAGCAAAGTTATGCTTCAAGCATTAACCAAAATGCCCACCTTCTTGCAATTTCAGTTAACTCTTCAGCATTACAAGATTCAGGATTTATTGACAAATACAGCCGGAAAGTACTTAAAGGAGTATATAACTCGAGTATTCTGTCAAATGGGGATAACACACTCAAGATTTACTCTTTTCCAACTACTTCATCACCTAACCTTTGTATTTTCGATTGGTACGAAGTTGAATATCCAAGGTGGTTACGTACTTATAATGATTCTTTGATATTTTCCTTCCCGTTTATTGAATCGATACCGGCTGCCAAGGGAATAAAAATTACTAATGTTTCTTCCGATTCAATTATTATTTGGAGATATGGAAAGGTAAATAAAAAATATCAGTTGCTTAGAAATAATAATGAAATCGTTTTCTTTGATACGTTAACGAGCCAGGATAAATTTATTCTTATCAATGCAAGTAGCGTTTCAGAACCAATGTTATACTATGCGAAAAAATTTGTGAATTTAAGGAACCTCCAAACTCAAGCTGATTATCTTGCAATTACACATAAAAATTTTCTCAACAAGACAAATGATTACACTTCATTTATTTCAAACAGCTATAACGTTACAGCGAAAGTAATTGATGTTGATGATATTTATGATGAATTCTCCTACGGTTATTTTAATCCGGAAGCTATACGAGATTTTTTAATATCCACGCATAACAATTGGCAAACCCCTTTACCAAAATACGTCTGTTTAATTGGCGGAGCTACCTATGACTATCATGGCGATAAAACCAAATATATGAATACCCCGCCAAAATACAATTTCGTCCCATCTTTCGGGGCTTCGGTAAGCGACAATTGGTTTGTAACGTGGGATACTACCGGCGCTTATATCCCGCAGATGAATATTGGAAGAATACCGGTAACCTCCGAACAAGAATTAACTTATTACATGACAAAACACATCAACTATGTTTCCCGTGCTTCTGATAGTTGGAATAAACGATATATCTTCTTTTCAGGTGGAACTGGAGATAATCAGAGCCAGTTGGATCAACTTCGTGAAGTAAACAATTATGTAATAGATAATTTTGTTTCACCTCCACCCATTGGAGGAAACTTTAAACATTTTTATAAAACTATTAACCCGAATACAAATTTCGGACCTTATTCAGAAGCTGAATTTCAGAAAACAATTGATGAAGGATCGGTTTTTATTTCATATTTAGGACATAGCGGAACCCAAACATGGGATAATTCAATTACAACCCCTACACAGCTTAAAAGTAAAGGCTTCGGGAGTCCATTAATTACTGATTTTGGATGTTCAACCGCACGGTTTGGAGAACCCGATGTTACTTCCTTCTCGCAGCTTTTTGTTGTTTCAAATGAAGGAGAAGCAATCGCTTATATTGGAAACTCATCGCTAGGATTTCTGTCCACTTCATTATTAGGTCCCAAGTTGTTCTATGAGAAAGTTTTGAAAGATTCGGTCACTACGATAAGTGAAGCTTTAAAACTTGCAAAATTGAAGATGCTTCAAACTTATGGGAATACCGGAGTGTATCAATTATTCGCGTTAACGAATACGCTGATTGGAGATCCAATAGTACAACTTCCAATTCCCAAGAAACCGAATTTATCCATCACCGCTTCTGATATTCACATAAATTCCACCAATCCTTCAGATCTTATGGACTCTTTATCTGTATCTCTTAATTATTACAATTATGGTAAAGTAACGAATGATTCTTTTTCGATTGTGATGAATGATGCCATAGCAGATACAAATAATTTTAGTTTTTCAGTAATTAAATCCCTGCCGAATTTTTCTGATTCTATGAAGATTTCAATACCAATCCGAAAGAAGCCGGGAGAACATACTTTTTCGATCCATCTTGATGCAAATAATTCGGTTGACGAATTGTCAGAAGTTGACAATTCCGTTTCGATTAAATATTTAGTTGTCGGATCGACAATCAAGACGATGGTTACTCAGCCGGTTGAAAACGGATTAGGTGATCTTCTGCGTTTGATTAATCCAGCCAGTAAACAGCAAAGCGATTCTTTGGAAATAGACTTTGCAACTAATGATTCCTTCGAGAACAGCCAGGTAGTCAACAAATCATTAGATACTCTCTTCACTTCATTAAGTACGGCGAATCTTCAAAAAGAAACACGCTATTGGGCGAGGACAAAGACTTCAGGGAATGAACAGTTTGGTTCTTCTTTTTCATTTATTAAAACGAATGACAATAAATATTTCTTAAGTGATAGTCTTTCCTTTTCCAAATCTACTTTAACAAATTTACAGTATCTGAACAAAAGTATATTGTTTGATTCAATCACGACAGTTTTTTCTGCTACTTCGGCTGGATTCAGCGACGGAAATTCAGCTTCAATTCAGAAAAATTCTAAAAATTATATTCCGGAAAACACATTACGTGGACACCATGTCTGTTTATTTGATGACAGTAGTTTTGAATTTATCTCTTACAGACGCTTTGATGTATTTGGTGGTGGAACGACAGAAATAAATAATTATATTAATTTTCTTAATACACTTTCCGACAAAGACATTGTTGTTATTGCTGTCTCGGACGAAGGAAGTGTTTCTTCTACCGCATTAAAAAGTCAAATAAAAAGTCTTGGCAGTATTTATATCGATAGTCTTGAATTCCGGGGCTCATGGGCAATTATTGGGAAAAAAGGAGCGACTCCGGGCTCCGTCCCGGAAGCTTTTTCCAAACCAACCCAGGGGAGCGTGGCCATCAACTCAACCTATTATGTACCAAACAAAAATGGTCGACTTTTAACTTCAGAAATTGGACCGGTTGGGAAATGGGATTCCCTTTCCATCGAACAATTAAACAGTAATCAACTCATTAGTTCATACCGCCCTTTAGGAATAAGGGATGATGGAACGATTGATACTTTAAATGCTTTGTCAGTAATAAATAATGTAGCAAACTTAGGTTCCATAGATGCAAACATTTATCCGAAGATTAAAGTTTTATCAGAGTTCAGAACTGATTCAGATTCCGTCTCGCCTAATTTATCGAGTATCAGCGTAAAGTTTCAAACGCTTCCCGAGCTTGCCACAAATTATCAAGTTGTATCCGTCTCACGTGATACGGTTATTCAAGGTGACAGTCTTGACTTGAAGTTTTATGTTTATAATATAGGAGAATCATCTGCCGATAGTTTTAAAGTGCTGGTTGATGTAATGAAAGAGGATAATTCTTCGCGGCAGTTACTCGATACGGTGATCGCGTCACTTGACACGATGCAGCGAACATTATTTACTCTTAATTATATGACCAATAAAACTGACGGCAAAGGAAATATGGGATTCAAAATAAAAATTGATCCCGAGAATCACGTCCGAGAGTTATACAAAGACAATAATGAATTCACTATTCCGTTTTATACTAAACCCGATACGAATGTTGTTTCGGTTTCCGCTTCAACCGTAAGTGTAACTTTTGATAATACGGAAATTCTTAACGGCGATTTTGTTTCAAGCAATCCCAATATAAAAGTTGATCTAAAATACCCGACATGGTTTTCCGTAAGTGACACATCCTCGCTTTCTTTGCTGCTTGATAATCAGAAGATACCCTTTGATCAATTGAATATTAAAAATGATTCAGCGAACAGAACTTTGACTTTCGAGGTTAATCCATCATTGGACAACGGCGAACATCAATTCAAAATATTTGGGAACAACGTTTACGGAAAGTTAGATAATCAACCTGGATTTGAACGCGTGTTTGTAGTTTCAAGTGACTTAGCAATTATGAACTGCTACAATTATCCCAACCCAATTAAAGAGAATACGCATTTCACCTTTAAACTTCCGCAGGTGCCCGAAGAACTTACAATTAGAATTTATACGATTGCCGGACGCTTAGTAAAAGAAATAAAAAAATCGTCGTCCGAACTCAATATAGATTTCAACCGTATTTACTGGGATACTAAAGACCAGGACGGAAACTCTTTAGCAAACGGTGTTTATTTATATAAAGTGATTGTAAAAAAGAATGGGAAATCAGAATCAGTTACACAAAAACTTGCAATAGTAAAATGAAATTATTTATAGTTTTTATTCTCTTGTTTTCTTTAGCATTATTTGCTCAAAAGCCAGCCGGAACGTTACCGGTTGAGCTCGTTTATTTTGAAGGTTCCTTTACCGATGGGAAAGTAATATTGTTTTGGGGAACGGCTACTGAAATTAACAATGTCGGTTTCGAAGTTGAACGAAGAATGCCCCAAACAACATGGATTACTACCGGGTTTGTATCCGGCAGCGGAACAAGTTATTCACCGAAAAATTATTTCTTTGAAGATTCAACAGATTTGCAGAGTTCAGTCTATTTTTATCGTTTGAAACAAATCGATACCGATGGAAAAAATAAATATTCCGATTCGATTCCAATCTCAACAATTACACAACTTAAGAGTGAGGTTCAGCCGCCATCAGGTTTCTCTTTAAAACAAAATTTTCCAAATCCATTTAATCCCTCTACAGTTATCAGCTATCGGTTATCAGTAAACAGTAAAGTCAGTTTAATTATTTATGATCTCATCGGGAATAAAGTTGCAATCTTAGTTGATGAAGAACAAAGCGCTGGAGATCATTCCGTTAAATTTGATGCGACTAGCCACCTTCAACTAACTACCCACACACTACCTAGTGGCGTATATTTCTACCAACTTCGGGCGGGAAATTTTGTTGAGACAAAAAAATTGGTAATTGCAAAATAGAAGGATGTTGTTTTATCATTTAGTAACTTTGGAAAAACAATTAATAATAATTCGGAGATAGCCATGAAAAATATCTTACTAACTCTCTTCATCTTGTTCTTTTTCGTCAGTGATAATTTTTCTCAATTCAATCAATTCCCTAATCCAAACAAAGGTGACTTAACCGGAGGATTAGGAATGACCTGGATTGACGGGCAGCCTTATTATTCCTTCCGGTTTAGACCGGAAATTTCTTTTGCTAAAGTTGGTGTTGGCTTAGATCTCAATTTAGAATTCAGTTCTCAAGGAAAATTACGCAAAGAAAATTTTAACGAAACTTCAGATTACTTGAGCATTATTCGTTATGTCCGCTATGGACTAAAGCGAGACCCGGTTTATGTAAAAGTTGGGGCTTTGGATTTTTATACCTTGGGACATGGAAGTATCATTTACCAATATAATAATAGTCCAAGTTTTGACACGAGGACAATCGGAGCCGTTGTTGATTTAGATTTTAACAAATTCGGTTTTGAATCCATCTATAGTAACTTTGCGCAAGCCGGAGTATTAGGAATTCGCGGATACGTTCGACCGCTTCAATACACGTCGGCAGCTTCTATCCCGATTATCGGAAATCTTGAAGTTGGAGCAACATTTGCGAGCGACTTTAACGCAAATTCCGGAAAAGTTATCGTTCCTCCTCCACCTTTTTCAAGCTCAAGTACAGTGATGCCGACAATTGAGGATAAAGGAGCTATTAAAATTGTAGGACTCGATCTAGGTTTGCCTCTCTTTAATTTTAGTATGGCAAACGCTTCACTTTATTTTGATTATACGAAAATTCTAAACTTTGGAAGCGGTGCGGCTACAGGTATTATTTTGGAATTGAATGGACTGGGAATTTTTAACGCTTCCGCGAAATTAGAACGCCGATGGAATAAGGATCAATATATGCCGGCATATTTCAATTCCCTTTATGAAATTGAACGCTACACGGATAGTGTTTCAAGCAAAGCCACGACGCTTGAGTATATGAATGCTGCCGAAAATGGTTATTACGGTGAGTTGGGAATTTCTGTTTTGGGTACCTTCAATGTAATTGGAGGTTTGCAAAAGTTGGACAACCACGATGGAGGAATTTTACATTTAACTGCAGATGTAGCTCCAAGCGGATTTTCATTTATAGCAAGAGCCGGGTATGATAAAATATTTGTTGACGGCGCCGATGTCTTCAAACTAAATGACCGCTCAATTTTATTTACGGAACTTGGTTACAAACCTTATCCTTATTTAATAGTTTCAATGGTTTATCAATGGACCTTTACACCGATTAGAAACAGCGATAAAGAAATAACCGGATATAAGCCACAAAAGAAGATAGAACCGCGTATCAGTTTTGTTTACCCGTTCAATATGTAAGTATTTTATTAAGAATTTAAAAAAGGAGAAAGTGAATTTTCTCCTTTTTTGTTTTAAAGAACTTCCATAAAAAACTTTTTCAATTCGTTAACCGTATGAAAGATATAATCGCTCTCCATTGATATCACTTTTTCGTACGCATAACTATCCCAGACCACAGAAGCGATTTGAACTCCCGCCGTCCTTGCCGCATTAACATCAGCCGGTGCATCACCGACCATTAAAACTTTGTCTTTTTCTAACGAGTATTTATCGAGAAACATTTCAATTCCTTCCGGTGAAGGTTTGTGCAGCTTAACATCACTCCCTGTGATAATTAAGTCGAAGTAATCATAAATCTCCAATTTTTTCAAAGTGATAAGAGTTGCCTCTCTCCCCTTTCCGGTATAGATTGAAAGCAGTACATCTTTTTCTTTCAAAAAATGGAGCAGCTCTTTCATGCCCGGATAAATATCTGCCATCGCGTGATTAGCTGTATAGAATGAATAATATTCTCTTCTTACTTTTTCCGCATCATCACCAAACCAATCCTCAATAATTTGATCTTCGGTAGGTCCGAACAAAGAAATAATTTCTTCATTTGTCATTGACTTGTTTAAATATTTTTTTGTAATGTGATTAAAAGTTGAAAAAATAAGTTCATTTGTTGAAGTTAATGTTCCGTCAATATCAAAAATAACACCGTCATATTTTTTCATGAGCTAATTCACCTTAAAGACTATAATTTTTCCATCCATGTTTGATGCGGCAATCCGGTGTTCGTCAAGTTCTTCTAAGGAGTGCGTTCTAGCCGTTCCCATAAAAAACAAAGAAGCAAAATTGAATTTAGAATCGATCGAATAAATATTTCCGTTTTTTCCGCCAAAGTAAATTGTCCCGTTTACTTCGATAGGCTGAACCGGTCCGGTATCTAAACCGAATTTCATATCAATTGTTTTTTGAAGCTTGCCATTCAAGGTGGAGATGAGATGCAATTTATCATTTTGGCCTTTTATGAATAATGATTTCCGATTGTTGCTAATGCCGATTGATTCCCAAGCGTCATAATCGGTCTTTCGCCATGAGGTTGTACCAAGCAATAAATCTACGGCGGTGATGGCTTTGTCCGGTGTCGCAAAAAAAACATTTTTTCCATCTGTCACAAGCGGGGTTGACCCGGGAGAATAATTAAACACCGGATTGCCCGTCCATTTCCAGTTTAATAACCCTGTATTTGCATCGAGGCAATAAAGAAAAGTATCCCAGCTTCCAAAAATAATTTTATCTCTTTGAACTAATGGCTTCGACTCAATCATTCCTCCGGCAGATGCATTACTCCAGAGAAGGTCTAAACTGGAAAGTTCGTACGAAAATATTTTTCCGGTAGCCGTGCCAAAAATTATTGCGTACGTTTTTTCCCCTTCGTAATCTATAGCCATTGTAGCAATAGGAGATGTAATAGCCTCATCTATTCCGATCACCTGTATAACGTGTCCGTTTGTTACATCGAGAGTATAGAGATCACCTTTCATCGTTCCTACAATTGCAATGTTATTTGCCACCGCCGGTTTGCTGAATATTGACGCGCCCAAATCGTTTCTCCAAAGTTGTTTCCCGGTTTCATCGAAACAGAAGAGAACTCCTTTTTTGGTCGCGGCAAGAACTTTTCCGGCTGAGGCTGTTACCCCGGCAACCATTGTTGTTTTAAGATCTTTTTGCCAAAGCACATCCGCAGAATAGTTTTTATAATCCGTAGAATCGATGTATGCATATTCTATCGGATTTTGTTTTCCGACAGCGTTCCATTTTTTAACAAGTGTATCTTTTGTTATTTCATAAAAGAAAAGAGAATCAACCTGGTCATCTACCAAAGTATAACCCCAGCTTTTTCCTTTTGCCGTCTGCGTTGATCGTGACATAACACCAGGAAGTCCGTTAAAATCATAAACGCGGTTCGCATGCCCATGCCCAACAAAAATTTCTTTAATGTTTTTCTTTGATAAAATATTCGTCACCTTGAACCAATTATCAACTTCTTTATCAAGTTGATGATGAGCGAAAAATAAAATTTCTTTTTCGGATGAAACAGTTGATAAAAGAGAGTCTAGCCAATGTAAATCTTCCGGAGCAAAATGACCACCACCCCCGCGCCAGGGAATACCGCTGTTGAGTCCAACAAGAACTGAATTACCATATTCAAATTTAAACTTGTCGTCCTTCCACAAATCGGAAAAAACTTTGGCGCCGCTTTCACTCCACTTTGTATCGTGGTTGCCTGGAATAATATAATACGGAACATTTAACTTGTCTAAAATCTGTTTTGCATTTATCAGGTCTTCTGTTTTTCCTGTTTCTGTAATATCTCCGGTAGCAACAACAAAAGAGATCTCTTTTTTAAGATTGATATCTTGAACAACCGCTTGCAGATCGGAGGCGGCATTTGTTGATCCGATATGCAAATCGGTAATCCATCCAAACTTAAAAGGCTGAGCAACAGATGAACATGAAAGAAGGAGAAATATCAGGAAGAAATAATTTATTTTTTTTAATGTTTTCATAGAGAATTCCTAAAAATTAATGAACATGAAGAACAGAGAAATTTACGTAGCATTCCGTTGATGAGGAGGAACGAAACCACGATATGTATCAAATCGTGAAGAATAGAAAACGATATTAAAATCCTTATCCCGTAACGTTCCACCGCTTGGATAAAGGTAGAACTCGCTTACTTCGGCAGAAACAATATTTGAGGGGGTTCCATTCTTTATGAAAAATTTTACGCGGTAAAAACCAAGTTCATACTCACCAGTTTCTATCTGCTTTAATAAATTTTCTTCGGAGAATTTATACAACTCATTCATAGAATTTTTTAGTAGACCGATTTAATTTTATTTATTAACTCGCTAAATTCAACATCAAACCGTCCTCCGGTTTTACGATTCTTCACTTCTACCTTGCCTTCTTTCAACTTTTTCTCTCCGATAATCACTTGAATTGGCATACCGAGCAAGTCGGCATCATTAAATTTGAATCCGGCTCCGGCATCAACGCGGTCGTCAAATAAAACCTTGTACCCGGCTGCTTGCAATTCTTGATAAACTTTCTCGGAAGTATCAACAATGATCTGGCTTTTCAAATTCAACGCTACAAGATGAATATCAAACGGAGCAAGCGTTTTGTCCCAAACAATCCCCTTTTCGTCGTGATGCTGTTCTATGAAACAAGCCATAACACGGTCTACACCGATACCATAACTTCCCATTATCAACGGATTTTCTTTCCCGTTTTCATCAAGAAACATTGCGCCCATCGCTTGTGAATATTTTGTACCGAGTTTGAAAATATGTCCGAGTTCTATTGCGGTAAAAACATCAAGATTTTTATCACACTTCGGACAACCTTCGCCTGATTTAACAATACGCAAGTCAACATATTCAACGCTTTTCACATCGCGTTTTAAATCAATTCCGCCGATGTGATAATCATTTTTATTCGCACCGCTGTAAAGATTGATTGCCTCTTTCAAACGTAAATCCGCCAGAATTCTTCCATTAAATCCAACCGGACCAATAGAACCGGCATCAGCACCGGTAATTTCTTTTAATTCATCAGGATGAGCAGGGCGAACTGTTCCGCCTAAAATCGATTCTATTTTTGTTTCGTTCACTTCATCGTTCCCGAGCATTAAAAGTAAGACAGCTTTACTTTCGTGCATAACCACGCGGGATTTTGCACATTCCGTTTCATCAATTTTCAAAAACGCACAAAGTTCATCAATCGATTTTACATTCGGTGTTGATATTTCATAAATGGTTTTGCTTTCAGCATCTCTTTCTTTATGCGAAACCTTAGAAGATGCAACTTCAACATTAGCCGCATAACCACAGCTTTCGCAGTAGGCAACGGTATCTTCACCTGCATCGGATTTAACCATAAATTCTTCAGAACCACTTCCACCCATAGCACCGCTTGAGGCTCCAACAACAAAATATTTCAGTCCACACCGATCAAATATTTTTCGGTAAGCTCCGTCGTGCAGTTGATATGATGCATTAAGATTCTCATACGAAGAATCGAATGAATAGGCATCTTTCATCAAAAACTGTCTCCCGCGAATAACTCCACTGCGGGGACGCGCCTCATTCCTAAATTTCGTTTGGATTTGATACCATATCTGTGGCAATTCTTTATATGATTTCAAAACTTTTCTTGCGTGATACGTCATGATCTCTTCATGCGTCGGGGCGAGCACGTAATCACGATTTTTAATTTGGAAGAGAATGTCGCCGAATGCTTCCACTCTTCCGGTTTCTTCCCAAATTTCTTTTGGGTTCAATGCCGGCAAATGAAATTCCTGTCCGCCGATTGCATCCATTTCCTCACGGATAATTTCGGATATTTTTTTTATTACTTTATAACCAAGTGGTAAAAAGGAATAAATACCCGCGCCAAGAGAGCGAACCATTCCTGTGCGAAGCATTAATACGTGACTTGTGACTACCGCATCGTTCGGTACTTCTTTTAAGGTTGGAATAAAGGATTTACTGAATTTCATATTTTTTTCTTGGATAATGGAGTTAAAAAATTTCTTTTTAAAAATAACTAAAGCGGCGTGTCTATCAAAATTGAAGAGATAAAATCAAGAGGATTTTTGGCTTCCACAACTATTTTAAGCTGATATTTGCACAAACCAGTGCTAACGGCAGATAACTAATATGATCTTTATGTTTCCGTCCGTTTAATAAATTCAGCCATAATCTCATCGGTGGAATTTTCAAGTTCATCAATATTTCCAATAAAATGGATTATCCCCTCATGCATCATCGCCACTTTGTGAGCGACATTCTTTACACTGAACATATCGTGCGTAACCACAATTGAAGTTACTTTTAATTTCTCGGCTAGCTCTTTTATAAGATTGTCAATTGAATCAGACATAATCGGATCAAGCCCGGTGGTTGGTTCGTCATACAAAATATAATTCGGATTGGTTATCAACGCACGGGCAAGCCCAACCCGTTTTTTCATTCCGCCGGAGAGCTCGCTCGGTTTAAGATTTTGAATACCGGAAAGCCCGACAAGTTCAAGTTTTTCTTCAACTAATTTGATGATCTCTTTCTCCGGTGTTCGGGAATTTGCTTCTACCAGCGGAAGAGCAACATTTTCACCAACCGTCATCGAATCAAATAACGCGGCTCCTTGAAAAAGGAATCCAAAATTTCTCCGAACTTCATATAATTCTTTTTCGGAAAGCTCGCTTATGATTTTCCCTTCAACTTTCACAAATCCCTCATCGGGGGAAAGCAATCCAACGATGTGTTTAAGCAACACACTTTTTCCACAACCACTTCGCCCAATAATAACAATGGTTTCACCGTCATGGATATTCAGGTTCACTCCGGATAAAACTTTTTTCGATCCGAAACTTTTGTGAAGATTTTTTATTTCAATCATATGTTGGCTTTCAATTCTAATTCTTTAATTAACTCTTTAAGATAATAAAAATCATCCATCGTATACCAATGTTTCATAAAAACCGCCCGTAGAGCAATCAGTGATTCACCTTTAGGGTTTTCATATTCAGGAAGAACTGTTTGTGTGATTTCAGGTGAAAGCACAAATTTTGAGAGAATGAACTCCGGGTTTTCCGCTTCAACTGAAAGAGCAGAATAAATTTCCAAAGTCAATCTATTTACTTCAGAAATATCTTTTGTTGTTGCTTTTCTGAAAAAGCAGTTGATATCCAAATCAGGAAAGTTCAGGTTATCATAATTTTCGCTCTGCTCGATCATCGCATAAAATTTTTGCGAAGCAAGAATAGTTTGCGATAACAGGTCTCCGATCCCTGAATTATTCGGCGGAATTACTTTGTATGTTAAGTAACAAGCTGCCGCCGTTGCACCGGATCGTGAGCCTTCAAGTGAAAACATCCCGATATTCGGTTTATCCAATTTGTGATAAGTGTATGGAGCTGTATTTAAAATAATATTTCGCAGTTCTTCATTTTTATAGAGGACGGCTCCTGCTCCGTATGAAACGGAACCTTGCTTGTGCGGATCAATGGTAATTGAGTCTGATTCCGACAAGAGAAGTAATTGCTTTTCTGTGTGTCCGCTTAATTGAGTTTTATCCAAAGAAGGATTATAATTTTCATCTAAAAGAATTGATCTAAAAAACCCACCGTAAGCAGCGTCAATGTGAAGATGAAATTTGTAATTTTTTTTCAACTCAAGAATTGCCTCAATATCATCAACACTACCTGTACCTGTAGAGCCAAGATTTGCCATCACCATCATCGCTTCGTTTTTTTTCAATTCTTCTTCAAGTTTGCCGCAGTCCATTCTAAAATTCTTATCAACCGGAATTTCTTTAAAGGAATCGATATTTAAAATTTTGCAAATCCGCTTCCACGAATAGTGAGAAACTTCCGAGAAGTAAACAGTTCCTTTTTTATAATAATCTCTCGCTGCCCAAAGCGCTTCCGTGTTGGCAAGAGATCCGCCGCTTGTTAAATGTCCCCAGCCGGTTTTATACCCAACCATTTTTAAGAGAAGTTCGACAACTTCCATCTCCATTTCGGTAGTTACCGGACCTCCTTCATACGCATGATTATTAGGGTTGGAAAGCATGAAGGTTAAATAGCCGAGTATCGTTGGAATCGAAGGGTCCTTTGCCATTTGAGCCGCGTAACGTGGATGAAAAAATGGAAAATGCTCTTTGCTTCGCTCTAAAAATTTTTCAAACTCTTCGGATAATTTACTGTTGTCGTACGCACTCTCTTTATATAAAGAAATGTCTTCCGGCGAATAACTTGCGCGCCATTTTTTCTGTTCGTCAAGAATTTTTCCGATAAAAGATTGAAGCAGAGAAATGTTTTCTCCCTTTGGACCTATAAATTGAGAAAAAAGAAGATCGTTCATACAATAATTCCTAAGCTGGTTTATTCAAAATTAAGCAATTCTCACTACGTGTAATAGTCCGGTGTTATAGATTAGCCTTATTTTAATCCAATTATTTTTATATTTTCCTTTAGCAAATTTATAATTTAATGCGAAAGCAATATGGCAAAAGAAAAGAAAAAAAATCAGGCACGTCAAATTGGTAAAACACCGGCACAAGAAAAAAAACCGCTACTCGACCCCAAATTAAAAAGCCGGATAGAAACAATAGTATTCCTTCTAGTTCTTTTATTCTTCTTTATTTTGAACAACACAAGAAAAGAACCCGAAAGCGGACCCTACCCTCCTTTTTATAATAAAACAGGACAAGTTTCAAATCAGTGAATCTTTTTCGGCTTTTTCACATCAAACTTAAAATTTAATAAGGACTTATATGAAAAATCTTCTGGCTTCGGTTACTTTTTTTGTTTTCATCATGTTTCTGTTCTCCAACTCATCGCTTGCTCAAGAGAAAAAAGCTCCCGATTTTTCACTTAAAAGCGTTGACGGTAAAATTATAAAACTTTCTGATTATAAAAATAAAGTTGTGATTATAGACTTTTGGGCAACTTGGTGCCCTCCTTGTAGAAGAGGAATTCCCGATCTGATTGCATTACAAAAAGAATTTAAAAAAGATTTGGTTGTTCTCGGTATTTCGCTGGATACTGATACAAAAGGAGATGTTCCCGCTTTCGTAAAAGATTATGGAATTAACTATCCCATTGTGTATGGAGATAACACCACTGCAAAGCTTTTCGGTGGAGTTTCGGGAATCCCAACTTCTTTTCTTATTGATAAAAAAGGAAACATTGTTGATAAGCATGTCGGACTGGTTCCGAAAGAAACATTGGCAGCCGGAATTAAAAACTTGTTGAAAAAATAAGAATAAATTTCTTATTCAAAAGCCCGACCTAGTCGGGCTTTTATTTTTTAAAGAGATAGAGAATCAATGCCAGAAGCAAACTCAGAAGAATTGAAGTTACAACCGGGAAATAGAATGTGAAATTTTTCTTCTGGACAATAATATCACCTGGTAGTTTGCCAAGAAAAGGAATTTTTCCGAACGACAAAAGAATAATTCCCAGAATCACAATAATTCCTCCCAACAAAATTAACAGTTTTCCTATTTGAGATATTTCTACGTTCATTTATACTTAACCAAGTTTTTTTAATATCTCATTGAAATCGGTAACCGGTAATTCACACGTAAAATTTTTGCAGAGATAAAAAGTTGGTTGACCGTTCAGTTCTGTTAGCTGTGCAGTATAGTTTGAAATTGAATTGAGAAGATTCGCATCATCCGGATTTTTACAAATCACTATTTTATTTGGAACGAACTTTTTCCTTAATTCTAAAATCGCCGACTTTACTTTTGCCTCACCCGGTTTTCCAACGATAACAATCTCATAACTTTCAGAAAGCAGAAACTCAAGCGCAACCATAAGAAATGGGTGCCCCATCGGTGTAGCTTTTACTTGTTCGTGGAAAGCCCGGCTAAGATCGAGCGCTTTGTTTTCGTAGTCAGTATTTCCCGTATAGCGCGCCAATTTTAAAAGATTCAGCATGGTAACCGCGTTACCCGAAGGGATAGCTCCGTCATAAATTTCTTTCTGGCGGATGATCAGTTCTTCAGCGAAATCTGCGGTAAAGTAGAAGCCACCATAGACATCATCACCAAAATGTTTGTTTATTATCTGTTGATATTTTTCTGCGTGTACCAAATATTCCGCATCAAAGGTCGCTTCATATAATTCAAGTAACGCAAATATAAAGAACGCGTAATCATCGAGGTTTGCGTGGACAGCAGCTTCATTATCTCTATAGCGGTGACGTAGTAATCCGCCGGATGTTTGCATATTACTCAAAACAAATTTTGAGGCTGTATCTGCAGCGTTCACAAATTTTTCTTCTTCAAATACCGCTCCGGCTTTTGCCAATGCTGCTATCATTAATCCATTCCAATCGGTAAGAATTTTATCATCTTTGTGCGGATGAATTCTCTTCTCTCTTTCGTCAAAAAGTTTTTTTACTGATTGTGACATTTTCAGGTTCAATTCTTCGATTTGCAAATTATGATCACTTGCGTACTCTGAAACGATTTTGAAAAGATGAGGAATATTTTCTCCGTGATTTTCACCTTTAAATGGTTCAAGGAAATTACCTTCTTCTTTTATTTGAAAAACGCCGATGAACATCCCGGCATCTTCACCTAAAATTTTTCTAATTTCGTCTGCTTTCCAAAGATAGAATTTCCCTTCTTCGCCTTCGCTGTCGGCATCTTCGGCGGAGAAGAAAGCCCCGTTGGAAGAAGTTAACTCGCGACTAACATAATCATAAATTTCATAAACCGTCTGCTTGAATAATTCATTGTTAGTCACTTGATATGCTTCGGTAAACGCTAACATCAGCATCGCTTGATCGTATAACATTTTTTCAAAATGGGGAACGAGCCATTGCCGGTCGGTTGAGTAACGGTGGAATCCAAATCCAATTTGATCGTACATTCCTCCTTTGCGCATTCCAATTAGAGTTTGAGTAACTATTTCAAGAGCTTCACTATTTTTTGTCCGTTGATAATACCTGAGAAGAAATAACAAGTTATGAGGAGTAGGAAACTTGGGAGAACTTCCAAACCCTCCGAATTGATGATCAAACCGCTCCTGGTACTGTCGAAAAGCTAAATCCATAATCGAAATCGTAAAATCATTTCCAAAACGGGAATCATTCGTCCGTTGCATTGCTTCAGTAATTTGGTTGGCAGAGGTAAGTAAGTCTTGGCGTTCTGTCTTCCAGAGTGTGTCAATCTTTACCATCAAATCCTTTAACCCCATCCTTCCCTGTTTACTTTCCTTCGGGAAATAGGTTCCTGCAAAAAAAGGTTTCTTATCAGGGGTCATTATAATTGTTAAAGGCCAGCCGCCACTTCCCGTAAGAACCTGGCAGACCGCCATATAAACCGCATCAATATCGGGTCTTTCTTCTCTATCAACTTTTATTGAAATAAAGGATTTATTCATCAGTGCGGCAACAGATCTGTCTTCGAACGATTCCTTTTCCATTACATGGCACCAGTGACATGTTGAGTATCCGATTGAAAGAAAAATTGGTTTGTCTTCTTTCTTCGCTTTTGTGAATGCTTCGTCGTTCCATGCATGCCACTCAACCGGATTGTATGCGTGCTGTAACAAATAAGGACTTTTCTCGTTAATTAATTTGTTCGGAGTTTTATTTTCCACAATAACCTTCTATTAAATTTGCGTTAAACTTTTTTGTTCTTCAAGGGCAATGCTAAAAATTGCACTGAAATCTTTATATTTCTAAAGTAATGAATGAATTATTTATCATTTCTTTAAAGAAAATTAATGTTTACTTCTAAATGGAACAAACAATTTGTTATAAAAACTTTTGTTGTTCTAACGGTTTTTGTTTCAACAATATTTTATACCGGTTTAACGAATTCCGCCAATTCACTATGCAAAAGTGTTTTTAAGAATATTCGCGGTGAAGTTTTGCCCGACACGAATGTTGTGCTGATTACTATTTCCGGAAACGATATTGAACAGCTTGGAGGCTGGCCGTTAAAAAGAAGTTACTACGCACTGCTCATCAATGAATTGAATAAATACGAAGTAAAGAAAATAGGAATTGAAGTTTTTTTCAGCGGACGAAATTCAATTCAAACGATGTACGATCATCTGTTCATCTCTCAGATTAAAGCTGCTAATAATGTTGTCCTTAGTTCTGTTCCCGGAAGTATTTATACCAAAAATAATATTTATCATTCAGAAGAAATGGAGTATCCTTCGCTCAAAGAGATTGATACTTCACTTATAACCGGGCATCTTGGTCTATTAAAAGATGGAGTAATTCCTCTTCAGATTGATGATGAGAAGTCCTTCGCCGCACAATTGACCGGCTCAAAAAGAACTGATGAAATAAAAGTGAATGTCACTTCATCATGGAAATCTTTTCATCAGTATGAATTGCTTGAATTTTTCTCACTCGTTAAACAAAGCTCTCCAAGTTTACAGCAGTTGCGCGGCAAAATTATTTTGATCGGCGTTTCGGATGAAAAGTTCACAAAGAAACTTTCCTCTTCGTTCGATACATATCTTCCGGGAATAGCGTTCCATGCTTTTGCCGTCTCAAACTTATTGCAGAATAATTGGGTAAAAGAATCCCTTTTTTCAATTTCTATTCTAATCCATTTACTTTTGCTTGTTCTTTTTGTTTTTCTCTTTGAAAAGAAAACTGCGAAAAGCAGATATGAAATTGCCGCGTTATTCATTTTTATTTTGGTTATCGAATTTCTCTTTTTTAGCTTTTTCAATTACGAATTGCATTTTGCCTCGTTCGTTCTACCATTCTTTTCATTACTTATCTTAGAGCTCGCTCTCACCTTTTCCGAGCGTAACTCTCTTTTTGAAACAACTATTTCAGAATCGGAAGCATTGAAACATCTGTTAACCAAAAAAGAACACGACCTTGATGAATTGCAAAAACACTCCACGTTTTCTTCATTAGCAGAAAAAGAAAATTTAAAAGAGAAAATTGAATTACTGCAAAAGGAAATTTCCCGGCTTGAAAAACAAGGGCAAAACGAATTACCTTATACACCAAAAGCGGAAGAAAAAATCAGTGAAAATTTTTGCGGCATCCTTTACCGCTCGAAAGTAATGCGTGACGTGGTTGCGTTTATAAAAAAAGCGGCTCCAACAAACGAAACAGTCTTAATCCTTGGCGAAAGCGGAACGGGTAAAGAATTGGTTGCAAAAGCACTTCATCAAAACAGCAGCCGTAAAGATGCCCCATTTATCGCAGTTAATTGCGGCGCACTCTCGGAGACACTTTTAGAAAGCGAATTATTCGGGCATGTGAAAGGAGCATTTACCGGTGCGGCTGGAGATAAAATCGGTAGATTTGAAGCCGCCGACAAAGGAACTATCTTCTTAGATGAAATTGGAGAAACGTCTGAAAACTTTCAAGTAAAACTGCTTCGCGTATTGCAAAGCGGTGAATTTGAAAAAGTCGGTTCCGCAAAAACGTTTCGCGTTGATGTACGCATTATTGCCGCAACAAATAAAAAACTTGATCAAATGGTAAAGGAGAAAAAATTCCGCGAAGATCTCTTCTACCGGCTTAACGTATTCCCCATTCAGCTTCCGCCGCTTCGTGAGAGAAAAGAAGATATTCCTGAAATTGTAGAAGGAATTTTAAAACTAAACAGTAAACTTACCGGAATCTCAAAAGCAGCGATGGAAATTTTATTACAGCACGATTGGCGGGGAAATGTGCGGGAGTTAGAGTCAGCACTTAAACGCGCTTTTGTTTTTGCTAATGCAGAACAACGGAAAATTATCCAACTTGCCGATTTACCGGAAGACGTTGTAAAAGAAAAACGACTGCATTATGAAGAACTTGTCCTGGATGCACTCCGGCAGAAAAAATTTTCCCACTCAGCGTTTAGTGAAATTGCTTCTGAACTCGAAGTGAACCGAACATTAATCTCCGAAAATTTCCGCGGACTTTCTTTTAAACTATTAGTGAAAAATAATTTTGACGTCGAAAATACTATAAATGAATTAGCCGCCACAGATGACGAGCAATCATTAGAAAAAGTGAAAGCGAAACTCGAAACTTTTTTATCAAACATTCGTGAAGATGCCAAGAAAGCCGGATCAACTGACATTAAGATCGTAAAGCAAAAATTACAATCGAAATACAAAAATCTTCCTAAAAAATTTCATCCTTATTTAGATGAAGTAATAAAACACTTTCTAGTATAACCCGTTGAGAAAATCTTTCATTGCCGCATTCACAAATTCCGGATTTTCAATTGGCGTCATGTGTCCTGCTTCAGGAACAATTAAATATTTTGAATTTGGGATTTTTTCAGCAAGAGTATTCATCTCAGACGGTGGTGTTAGATTATCTTCTATCCCACACAACAATAATGTTGGGATTTTTATCTGCTCTAGAAAAGAAGTTGTACTGGTTCTTCCCTGCATTGCAAGTAAACAGCCTTTCACACCCGCCGGATTTGATTTTTTGCTCCGCTCTAAATAAGTTTTGTACTCCTCACTATTCTCCGTTTTGAATTTCTCGGAAAAACAATTGGGAACAAATCCTTCAACAAATTTTTCTACACCAACCATATTAATTTGATTAATCGCGTTTGCTCGCTTAAGCTTTGCCGCATCACTATCCGATTCTGCACGAGTATCACACAAAATCGCACCGGAAAATATTTCTTGCGCTCTTTCAAGTACCCGGAAGCCTAAATAACCACCCATAGAAAGTCCGCACAGTACTGGTTTCTCAAGTTCCAATTCAGCAATGATGGTTAAGCAATCATCTGCAAACATTTCCATGGTAAACTGGCCATCACCGGGGTTAGATTTGCCGAGACCGCGAATATCATAGGTTACACAATGGAAATCGTTTTGGAGAAATTCAACTTGCTTTTTCCACATTAATTGGTCATATGGAAAGCCGTGAAGAAATATTATACTCCGACGTTTTTTAACACCGGTTGTTACCACATTCAACTTTTCGTAAAGTTTCATACTTATCACCTTTAATTTTGGTGATAAACTACTAAAAATATTTTTTATCCCTCAACAAGCTTTTCATACATTTGTGCATCTTTTAAATAGCAACAATACTAATTTATGGAAACAAAGCGAATTATATCTTTTTCAAATATTTATAGCAGCCATAAAAAACCCGTCTATCACTATGTGTTGAAAATGGTCCGTTCGTCTATGACG
>Ga0172379_10000638_pt1 | contig 84631 bp, 77 predicted proteins | sample GrowelOW334metaG_FD_119756 | JGI IMG/M metagenome (GOLD analysis project Ga0172379, IMG submission 119756) | Groundwater microbial communities from an aquifer near a municipal landfill in Southern Ontario, Canada - Groundwater well OW334 metaG | ecosystem: Environmental > Aquatic > Deep... | reverse complement strand
GTCCGGACGAATCTTGTTAATTTCCCTGCGCGAAGCTATCTCCTCCCAGAACCGTACGGTGTCACATACGTTGCCGGAGCGTGGAACTACCCGTACCAATTGACATTGATTCCGCTGGTCGATTCCCTTGCTGCTGGAAACACTGCAGTGGTCAAACCAAGCGAAGTTGCACCTCAGACATCAGCTGCCATGGCAAAGATCATCAACGAAACATTCCCGGCAGAATATTGTTTCGCTGTCGAAGGCGGCGCCGACACTGCGACCGAGATCCTGGCAGAAAAATTCGATTACATCTTTTTCACCGGCGGAACGAAGATCGGTAAAATTGTCTACGAAGCAGCGGCAAAACACCTGACCCCGGTCACCCTGGAACTCGGCGGGAAAAATCCCGCCTTTGTACTGTCGGATTGCGACATTCCAACCTGTGCGAAGAGAATTGTTTGGGGAAAACTGTTGAATGCGGGACAAACATGTGTTGCCATTGATTACATACTCGTTCATTCATCAGTTGAACAGCAATTGCTTGCCGAAATGAAAACAGTTTTGGAAAAACACTATCCAACGAAAACTGTTTCCGAAAACTATATGGCCATTGTGAGTGATAAACATGTGGAACGGATTCACTCAATGATTGATCCGGCAAAAGTGTTTTACGGCGGAACAGTCGACAGAAAAAACCGTTTCATCGCTCCCACCATCATGCATAATGTGACGTTCGATGACGCTGTTATGCAAGAAGAGATTTTTGGGCCACTGCTTCCAGTGATACGATACGACGATTTGAATGCATCCATCCGGCGCGTGAAGGAATACCCAAAACCGTTATCACTATACGTTTTCGGCTCACACAAGGGGGAGAAAGACAAATTGTTTAGCGAACTTTCCTTCGGCGGCGGATCGCAGAACGATGCTGTGATGTATTTCGTCAACGATCATCTGCCGCTCGGCGGTGTCGGGGCAAGCGGTATTGGCGCGTATCATGGATTCGACGGTTTCAAAACATTTTCCCATTACAAAGCAATCATGGAAAAACCGACCTGGCTGGAGTTCTGGTTCCTGAAAGTGCCGCCATACCGGGAATGGAAACTGAAATTACTTCGGTTCCTCATCGAAAAACTGTAGGCAGATCTGCCGCAGCCGGGAATCCGGTTGCTCCTCTCTTTTTCTCATCCGTTTTTTTTCGCATATTACATCCACCCCGCTTACTGACTGCAGTACAGTAAGAGGGGTTTTTCTTTCACAGCACACGGAATGAACCTTAAGGCGTTATGATAAACGAAAAACCTTTTTATACCGGCATCACTTCATCAAATGATCTTTCAACACTACTCGACGGACGACTGGCAAAGGCTAAGAATTTACTTGAATCGTTACTTTCGGTCAACGGCATTCGAACTGTTGAAAATACATTGTCGCTCTATGATGATATTCTCACTGAACTTGATGCGATCGGTTCGCAGGCGAATCTGTTGGAGAATGTTCATCCAGACGAACAGGTGCGCACAACGTCGGAACAGTTCAGTCAGAAAGTCTCCGCGTTCGGTGCAGAACTATCGCTGAACAGAGCTTTGTATGACGCGCTTGTCGCTATCGACGTAAGCAGCGCAGATGAACAAACGAATTTCTTTGTCACCAAAACACTTCGCGATTTCCGGCTTGCCGGCGTGGATAAAGATGAACAGACCCGTGCCAAGATCAAAGCGGTCCGCGAAGAACTGGTATTGATCTGCCAGGAATTTTCCCGAAATATCCGCGAAGATAAACGGAGTGTTTCTGTCAATGATATTGCCGAACTTGACGGTTTGCCACAGGATTACATTGACCGCCACAAACCGAATGAAAACGGTGAGATCATTCTTACCACCGAATATCCCGATGCCGTTCCGGTCCTGACGTATGCGAAAAGCGACAGCCTTCGAAAACGGATGTATATGGAGTTCAACAATCGTGCGTTTCCAAAAAATATGGACGTGCTGGACCGGTTGATCGCAAAACGCCATGAGCTTGCGCAGTTGCTGGGATTCGAAACGTTTGCCGCGTGTGTCACTGCAGACAAAATGGTCAAAAGCGAAAAGAATGCTTCCGATTTTATCGACCGTATCGCTGAGGCATCACTTCAGAAATCCAAAATCGATTACCGGCAATTACTGGAACGAAAACAAAAAGATATTCCGACTGCAACTGCAGTCGATCCATGGGAAGCAGGGTATTTTTCTGAACTGTTGAAGCGGAGCGAATACAGTTTCGACGCACAGAAGGTTCGTCCATACTTCCAATATAAACGAGTGAAGCAGGGAATCCTGGATGCCATGAGCAGGCTGTTTGATGTTGAATTCAGAATGAATGATACTATTCCTGTCTGGCATCCTTCGGTAGAGTGTTTTGAATTATTTGAGGATGGAGCGCTTGCGGGACGTTTCTATCTGGATATGCATCCGCGGGAGAATAAATACAATCACGCAGCGCAGTTCGGTATCTGCAACGGCATTGCGGGAAAACAGATTCCGGAAGCGGCGTTGATTTGCAACTTCCCCGGCGGAGTTGAAGGCGATCCAGGTTTGATGGAGCATAACGATGTTGAAACGTTCTTCCATGAATTCGGTCATTTGCTCCATCACCTTTTTGCCGGACGGCAGCAATGGATGGGTCTGTCTGGCATTTCGTGTGAATGGGACTTCGTCGAAGTCCCTTCTCAACTGCTTGAAGAATGGGCATGGGATATCTCCACCTTGCAAACATTTGCACGACATTATCAAACAGATGAACCGATCCCTGCCGAACTGGTGAAACAGATGAAACGGGCAGATGAATTCGGCAAGGGACTGTTCGTTCGGCAGCAAATGTTCTACGCAAAACTCTCCCTCTCCTGTTATGATAGGAATCCGGAGGAAGTCGATACAAATACATTGTCAAAAGAATTGCGGGAACGCTATACGCCTTATAAATATGTCGAAGGAACACATTTTCAGGCATCCTTCGGACATCTGGACGGTTATTCCGCCATCTATTATACATATATGTGGTCCCTGGTCATTGCAAAAGACTTTTTCAGCCTCTTCGACCGTTCGAATATGATGCATTCATCCATTGCAAAAAAATACCGAAACCTCGTCCTCGCCCGAGGCGGGTCGTTGCCTGCGGACACGATGGTGAAAGAGTTTCTTAGCCGTGATTTCAATTACGACGGGTGGAAGCAATGGCTGGAGAACTAAGAGCAATTGATAATTAATAATTGATAATGGATAATGAAGCTTTACCGACTGAAGTTAGTGTAACAGTTTCGTCACCCCGAACTTGTTCCGCTTTATGGATTCCGCGAAGTGCGGGATTCATAAAGCGGAATTTCGGGATCTAACAGATGCTGAAATGCCGCTTAACAGTTCCGCTTATTGGAATCCCGCCAAGGCGGAATCACAAACTGCGGGACATCCCGTACGGCGGGACAAGTTCAGTGGCAAAGCCATCACATTGTGACATGACGTTTTTTTGTTTTTAATCCATATTAACTTTCAAATTAAGACACTACCAAACTGAACATTAGTTTCGCTTTCTATCGACTTCTTTGTATTTTTCACCCTATAAATTGCAGTCTGTAATTTTAAAATCTGATAATTACTTTTCATGAACGAACTTATTCTCGCCAGCATTTCCGGTATCGACAAACCCGGTCTCACCAGTAAGATCACCAATCTTCTTGCACGCTATGATATCCGTATTCTCGATATCGGTCAGGCAGTAATCCATAATCAACTCTCCCTCGGCGTGCTGCTGGATGTTCCGTCGAAATCCGCTTCCTACGAAATGATCAAGGAAGTATTTCTGAAGGCGCAGCATTTGGGACTAACGATCCGTTTCACACCGATCACCGAAGAAGAGTACGGCACCTGGGTGAATGAACAGGCAAAGAGCCGGTATATTGTCACCGTGCTCGGCAGAACCATCACGGCGCAGCATCTCGCCAAAGTCTCCGGCGTAATTGAACATCACCGTTTGAACATCGACATTATCGAACGTCTTTCCGGCCGCGCTTCATTAAATCAAAAGAGTGACGAACAACGCGCTTGTGTTGAATTCCTGGTGAGCGGTGTGCTGGAAGATTCTCTAGGGCTGCGCTCTGCATTCATGGAGATCACGCACGAGTTCGATATCGACATTGCCTTCCAGGCGGATTCGATGTACCGCCGCAATCGCCGTCTGGTCGTTTTCGATATGGACTCAACGCTTATCCAGATTGAAGTGATCGATGAACTTGCTAAGGCTCGCGGCGTCGGTGCCGATGTCGTAAAGATCACCGAAGCAGCAATGCGCGGCGAACTGGATTTCAACCAAAGCTTTACACAGCGGTTATCGCTCTTGAAAGGGTTGGACGAAGTAAAAGTAAAGGCGATCGGCGATACATTGCCGTTGACGGATGGCGCTGTACGTCTTATTTCCACACTGAAGCGGTTGGGATACAAAACTGCAATCGTCTCCGGCGGATTCTCCTATTTCGGAAACATTCTCAAACATAAGCTCGGCATTGACTATGTTTTTGCCAATGAACTGGAAATTGCGGATGGGAAAGTGACTGGATCGGTTCGCGGTCCCATCGTGGATGGAAAACGGAAGGCAGACATTCTGAAGGAGATCGCTGAGAAAGAAATGATCTCGCTGGAACAGGTGATCGCAGTCGGGGACGGCGCTAATGATTTACCGATGCTGCAATTGGCAGGACTCGGCATTGCATTCAATGCAAAACCAATCGTCCGACAAACGGCAAAACAAGCAATCTCCACGCTCGGCTTGGACGGCATCCTCTACCTGATCGGTGTCCGTGACAGAGATATCGAGTAGGGAAAAAACTTTAGATTGATTCATTGATCCATTGTTTCATTGATTCAATGTTTCAATGAACCGATGATGCAATGAACCAATGAAGCAATAAACTATTTTTTTATGAATATAGTGGTCCTCGACGGCTATACAATGAATCCCGGCGACCTCGGCTGGAGCGAACTCCAATCGCTGGGAACCTGCACAATCTACGACAGAACATCATCCAACGAACTGTTCAATCGTGCACAAAATGCAGAGATCATCTTAACCAACAAAGTTCCCTTCCCCCAGGAGGTCATCATACAATTTCCCCGATTGAAATATATTGGAGCCACGTCTACGGGATATAACATTATCGATATCGCAGCTGCAAAAGAAAAGAACATTGTCGTGACTAACGTGCCGGCATACAGCACACATTCTGTTGCTCAATTGGTTTTTGGTTTCCTGTTGGAATTGTCGCTCGGCGTCAGCCACCATTCTTCAGAAGTCCACAAAGGACGATGGAGCAGTAATCCAGATTTTGCCTTTTGGGATTTTCCGTTGGTGGAATTGCGCGGAAAGACATTCGGTATCATCGGATTTGGAAATATCGGGAAAGCAGTTGCAAAAATTGCCAATGCGTTCGAGATGAAGGTGCTTGTCTCAACACGGTATCCTGAGACTTCCGGTGCCGGAACAATACCGGACATCGTCTTCACCGATGTTGACACACTGCTTAAAGAATCTGATGTAATATCCCTGCATTGTGCGCTCACGCCGGACACAAAGCAGTTCATCAACACAAACCGGCTTTCGCTGATGAAACCGACGGCGTACCTCATCAACACCGGACGCGGTGCTTTGGTGGACGAACAGGCTCTTGCTGATGCGCTCAACACCGGTACACTTGCTGGCGCAGGTTTGGATGTGCTTTCCACTGAACCTCCGCAAGAATCAAATCCGCTCCTTACGGCAAAGAATTGCATCATCACGCCGCATATTGCCTGGGCATCTCAGGCTGCACGAAAACGGCTGATGGATGTAGTCGTTTCCAATATCCGTTCTTTCATCGAAGGAAAACCGGTCAACGTCGTATCGTAACGAAGGAACTCCTATGAAAACTCTTTTTTTCTTGTTGTGCGTTTGGACGGTCAGCCTTTTCGCTCAGAACCCTGACGGCAAAAATGCTTCCCTCCATCTCACGCCGTCGTGGCAGTGGGGCAGTGCCTCCATTAATCGGAATACGTCGGTTTGGCTCCCGGCATCCCTGAGTTACGAAGCACAATACTCCACAAGTCCTCATGCCGGAACATTGCAGTTTCCGTACGCCTTCGGTATTCACGCAATAATGAAGGTCCCAGCAACATCGTACTTAACCATGAGTTTTTCCTATTCGCTGAATCAGCGGTTCGAAGAGGATACCGATTATCGCAATTATTGGAGGATGAACGGAAATCTCCATCGGGTGGATCTCACCGTGAGCGTGTACAATCTTTTTTCCCTTTATCAGGGCGACTGAACCATGCATCGCAATCCGCTCCTTCAAAAACTCCACGCATATCATCCGTCCGATCCGCACGAGATTGCAATGCTTCAACGGATCATAGCATTTGTTGAAAATCATTCGGACTGTTTCGAACGCTCTCAACTCTCCGGACACATCACTGCGTCCGCGCTCGTCGTTAACCAACAGCGGTCACATACGCTCATGACCCATCATCACAAACTGGAGAAATGGCTGCAACTCGGCGGACATTCGGACGGCGATCCGAATCCATTAAGTGTAGCACTCCGCGAGGCGGAAGAAGAATCCGGAATACAAGGGATCGTTCCTATTTCAATGGAAATTTTCGATGTGGATGTCCATCCTATACCGGCCCGGAAACAAGAGCCCGAACACTTTCATTACGATATCCGATTTTTATTCGAGGCGGATGATGCACAAGCATTAACGATCACCGCCGAATCCAAAGACCTTGCGTGGATCCCGCTGAAGCAGATCGGACGATATACAATGGAAGAATCAATCCTGCGCATGGTGAAAAAACTCAATTCATTCACATCTGTCTAAATTGCTACCAGCACTTCAACGGCTGAAAGCGTCCGTTTCAATTCCACCGGATCAATCGCAACTAGAAATCCCCGTTTTCCACCGTTGATAAATATTTTCGGCAGGGAAAAGATCGTCTGTTCCGCATAAACAGAAAGTTTCTGCTTGGTTCCGAACGGACTGATCCCTCCCACCTGAAATCCCGTCACCCGTTGCGCTGTTTGTTCAGACGCAGGAACAACACTCTTCACTCCCATCGCTCTTGCCAACTGTTTTGTGGAAACTTCCTTGTCTCCATGCATCAACACAAGAAATTGATGCCGTGGATCGATTTCCATTACCATTGTTTTTATGATACGGTGTTCTTCAATTCCAAGCTCCCGGGAAGCAGTCTGTGTTCCGCCGTGCAATTCGAAAGGATAGAGATACGGTTCAAACTGTACGGCATGTTCACGAAGAAAGCGGATCCCTGTAGTTACCGGATAATTTTCATTGGACATTTTCCCGCCTGTTTTTTAAACTTTCCTTTAGAAATAATTCCTTACTCTGCAACCTTTCTCATGACCGTATCGTTTCGTATCTTTGCATCGGCCTATGAAAAGTACGAAAAAAATATTCATCATCCTGACACTTATAGTCCTTCTGCCCGCCCTGTTCTATACGGTGTACGAAATTTCGGCGCTGGACGATACCGAAGTCATGATCGATCAGTTGTATCAGCGGCAATTGGATGCAGTCCTATTTTCTGTTAATCAGTATACGCTCGATGTTGCGTCCAGTTGGGCAACACAGATTGAGAATGAGCGGAAAGACTCCCGTTTTGAACAGCTCAGACAGGCTAATCCATCAATTCTTTGCATTGCACGAACCGATACTGCCTGCAGGAAATGGGAATTGGTCCCGGAAGAGAATACTAGTATCAAAGAGACGTTTCGCAAGAACCGTGAAAAGATCGATCGGTTAATCCGGTATCAAACCGTCTCCTACCGAAAATTGGAGCCAATTCCAGATTCTGATTCTACATTTGTCATACTGTTCGTTCCAACGTCGTCGCCGGCAGAAATCTTTGGCATCATCGTCAATAACGAATGGTTCATCCGCGATGTGATCGGCAAAAATTGACCGACATCGCCCAGAATGATTTTATCCTCACCGTGAACAAACTCTCACTGCCGAGGGCCGTTTTTTCTACGTCACCGATCACTACAGAAATTTTCACCCATCAACGTCCGCTCTGGATCTTTCCGGATTACGTCATAAAAATTCGCCTGCTCGGAGCCACCATCCAGGAAGCAGCGCAGGACCGCTTTTTCACCAACATGATCCTGATTGTATCCTTAAATATTATATTACTAGCCGGCGCCTGGTTCGTCTACCGGCTGATCAAACGGGAAATGGAGCTTGTTGCTCTTAAATCCGATTTTGTTTCGAACGTATCGCACGAACTCCGGACACCGTTGTCTCTCATCCGAATGTTCGCCGAAACGCTGGAAATGCGGCGTGTGCCGACTGAAAAAAAGAAACAAGAATACTACCGCATCATCCTTCACGAGACTGAACGGTTGACCAGGCTGATCAATAACATCCTGAACTTCTCGCGGATGGAATCTAATTCCCGACGGTACAATTTCCGGACGGTGAATATCAACGATATCATTTCGTCCGTGCTGACCATTTACTCCTATCGTCTGGAGCAGCTTTCGTTCACGCTGGAAACAGCGCTGGAGAAAACACTTCCTCCTCTTTCCGTTGACGAGGAGGCAATCGCTGAAGCGCTGCATAATCTTATCGATAATGCAATGAAATACAGTGCCGAAGTAAAATTCCTCCGGATCGAAACTTCGCGCGCAGATAATGCCGTTCAAATCACCGTGATCGACCGCGGCATCGGGATTGCGGAGGAACATCATACACGCATTTTTGAAAAATTCTACCGCGTATCGTACGGGCTTGTGCATACTGCAAAAGGAACCGGGCTCGGACTCGCAATCGTACAGCATATCATAGAGGCTCATCACGGAACAGTCACCATCAACAGTGAAGTCGGAAAAGGGAGCCGCTTTGTCATCTCGCTTCCGCTCACAGAATCGACATAATTATATGGCACGCATACTTGTTATTGAAGATGAACCTGATATGCAGCGGGGATTGAAGGACAACCTGGAATTTGAAGGGTACGACGTGGTAATCGTTGGTGAAGGAAAAAAAGGGCTGGAAACGATCCGCGCAAAATCGTTCGATTTGATCCTGCTGGATATAATGCTGCCGGGTATGTCCGGTTTTGAAATTTGCAAAACTATCCGTACGGAAGGCATCGCAACTCCTGTTATCATGCTCACCGCGAAGGGTGAAGAGGTGGATAAAGTGCTGGGACTCGAATTTGGTGCAGATGACTACATCACCAAGCCGTTCAGCCTGCGCGAATTGCTTGCCCGCGTTAAAGCGGTGTTGCGAAGGACCCCGACCGAAAAGATCTCATCGCAAAAATCAATATCAATCGGATTATTGGAGATCGATTTTGAGAGCTATACAGCAAAGAAAAAAGGAAAAGCTGTATCGATGACCTCTAAAGATTTTGATATCCTTCGCTACCTTTGGCATCATCAACAGCAGGTGATCAGCAGGGACGATTTGCTAAAACATGTGTGGGGATACGACGAATCGATCTCGTCGCGGACTGTCGACAATTTTATTGTGAAGTTGCGGAAAAACATAGAAAAGAATCCCGCCGTACCGAAACACATCATCACCATACATGGAACTGGTTATAAATTGATCCCCTGAGTTCGAATTCCGCATCTTCGAAATATATACGCCGCCCGAAGCGAACCTTCGGTCTTTGGTGTTATTGCACCATTCTTCCGTGTGACAACATTTTACATCTTCTGACGCGGAAAAGACACGCGGCAGAGATTCTTCTTGTATATTTGAACAAAAAGAAATGGGACAATTATGAAACTGATCGTCGCTCTTTTTATCACATCAACCATGCTGTTCGCTGCCGGAGTGAACAGGGAAAAACAGGTCATCGATCTGCGAGGCAATTGGAAATTCGAAATCGGCGACAATAAAAAATATGCCGATCCGGATTTCGATGATAAAAAATGGTCGGACGTTTTCGTTCCCTCCGATTGGGAGAACGAGGGATTTGCCGGATACGACGGTTACGCATGGTATCGGAAATCTTTCATCCTCCCGGTTCGGTTAAATGCGGACAATATCTATCTTCGACTCGGATATGTCGACGATGTCTGCCGTGTATATGTGAATGGTCATCCCATCGGCGAAGGGGGAGATTTTCCTCCTCAGTACCAGTCTGCATACAATCAGGAACAGGTTTTTCGAATTCCAATCCAATACCTGCGGTACGGTCCACCGAACGTCATTGCAGTCCGTGTATTCGATGAACATCTGAACGGCGGAATTGTGAAGGGGAAAGTGGGAATTTACGCTTTTGAGAACGACATGCCGTTCCTTGTCTCCTTCCCCGATCAATGGAAATTCAAGACCGGAGATAGCGATCAATGGAAGAATCCTTCGTTCGACGACAGCAAATGGCAGGAGTTGATCGTACCCGCGAAGTGGGACTTTCAAGGTTACCGCGATTATGACGGTTTTGCATGGTACCGAGTAACGTTCGATGTTCCCGCAGATCTGCAAACGGACGATCTTGTGATGATGCTCGGACGAATCGACGATATCGACGAAGCTTATGTGAACGGCGAGATGATTGGCTCTACAGGAAGGATTCGTAAGGACGGTTCCGTTGCCCGCATTCGTGAGGAATACCGCGAGATACGGGCATATGATATTCCCAATGGATTATTGAAACCCGGAAAGAAGAATTCGTTGGCGATCCGTGTCTATGACAATATGCACATCGGGGGCATTTATGAAGGGCCGGTCGGCATCATTTCCGAGAAAGAATACAGGAAGTGGGATAGACTCTACGGTTGGAATAATTGGAACGACGAGTCAAAGTTAGGTTGGTTTCTGGACAAACTCTTCAATGATTAATTTTACAGCAGCCATATGAAGAAAAATATACTCATCGTTTTTGCAGCGATATTCGTTTTTGCATCGGCTATACCGGCACAATCCGCTTTGCAAAAACAAACTATTTCAGAACGCCGGATGGAATTGGCGCGGAAAAATATCATCACAGGACTCCGTTCTGATAATGACGGCGTGATAGAAGGTTCCATGATACTTGCTGCAAAGATGAAACTGATCGAACCATCTGCCGATATTCAACAAATAATCTTTATTGTGGACAGAATTGCATCGGCAAACGTTACTCCCGCACTGCGTTTCAAAGCATATCTCGTGTCGAACATCTGTGCCCATCCGTCGTATTTTGATAGAGAAGAATTACTGAATGCTCCGGATACGGCATTATTCTTTACTCTGGCCGCGCAGCGGTTTCAACACATGATGCTTGGAATGAGTTCTCTGTAACGACGATTGTTGTTCAGGACCCCACCTCCGCACCCGAAGTCTGTACGATTCGGGTGTTTTTTATTTCTTAATATACCGTTTCTTCTTCCTGAATCTTTTTTTTGTATCTTTCTCAATGAGTGTTTCTAAAATACAAAAAGCGTGGGTGGTATCAGCCGATATGGGGTACGGACACCAGAGGGCGGTTTTTCCGCTGAAACATATCGCTGAAGAAGGGCTGATAACCGTCGGGAAGAATGACAATTCTTCAGAAAAAGAGAAGAAACAATGGTATCGCCTTCTCAATGTGTATGAAGCCTTTTCCCGCGCCCGCGGCATTCCCGTGATCGGCAAACCGATCTTTGCACTGCTGGATTCGATGCTGCATATACCGTCATTCTATCCTATCCGTAATCTTTCTCAAAGCACCTATCAGGTCGATCTTCTTGAGAAGAACATTCAGAACGGAATTTGCACCGGAATGCTGGAAAAGATCTCCGCAAAACAATTGCCCTTAATCACTTCCTTTTATGCGCCGGCAATTGCTGCGGATATGAAGGGGTACGATCCGACCTATTGTATCATCTGCGATGCGGATATCAATCGTGTGTGGGTGGCAAAGCAACCGTGGGACAGCCGCATTAACTATTTTGCGCCGTGCGGTAAAGCGGCACAGCGGTTAAAAATTTATGGCGTGCCGGAAGAACGAATCTTTTTGACGGGCTTCCCGCTGCCACAGGACCTGCTTGGTAAAAATCTTTCCGTATTGAAGCACGATCTGGCGCAACGATTGTTCCATCTCGACCCCAAGAATCGTTTTTGGACTCTTCATAAAAAGAATGTAGAACATTTTCTTGGTAAGAAGAATTGTGTCTTTAAAAATGACAGGATACTGACAATTACGTTTGCCGTCGGCGGTGCCGGTGCACAGAAAGAAATCGGATCAAGTATCGTCCGCGCTTTGCGTCATCGACTGAAGAGAAATGAGATCAAGATTAATCTGGTTGCCGGTATCCGTCCGGAAGTACGAAACCATTTTGAGGAAGTGAAGAACGAGATCGGTTCGGAGAATGTTTCCGTGTTGTTTGCTGACACACTGCACGATTATTTCCAACAATTCAACATAGCAATGCGGACGACCGATATCCTCTGGACAAAGCCGAGCGAACTCTCCTTTTACGCTGGCCTTGGCATCCCCATCATTATGACCCCTACAATCGGATCGCAGGAACGGTTCAATCGTCAATGGTTGTTCGAAATCCATGCAGGAATGAAACAGGAATCCCCGGAATTCACGGAACAGTGGCTCTATGATCTGCTGGATAACGGTACTATCGCGGATATGGCCTGGTCTGGTTTTTTAAAGGCGAGGAAGCTCGGCACGGAAAAGATCCTGGAAGTCTTGCAATCCGGTTCCATGGTCCGCAGTAATTCGCCGCTGGAGCGGTGAATGTCTTGAAGGACATCTGAAAGAATGAATACGGAAAAACAAAAATATCTCTTCTTCTATTTGCGGACTGGCGGCGGACATCTGGCACCGGCGCGCTCCGTGGCACAGTACTTGTCCCAACAGCACGGTGAACGCATCGATCCGGTACTGATAGACGGATTAGTGGAATCGCATCCATTCGCCCGATATATCATCGAGGATGGATACCGAATGCTTCAGGCAAAAGCGAAATGGTATTACGAATTCCTGTATGCAACCAATAAATTTCCCCCTGTTGGATATTTCAATGTGGTGGCAGCGAATTATTTCATCAAACCGTTTATCCGGAAAACTATTACGGAACGGCGTCCGTCAAAAATTTTCGTTTTTCATTTTTTGTTGATCACACCGGTCTATCAGATTTTGAAAGAACTGGAATTGGATATTCCTGTTATTACGGTGGTCACCGATCCCTTCACTGCTCATCCCTTGTGGTTTCAGCGAAAGGACCAACAGTATGTGCTCTTCAGTGAACGCTTGAGAGAACATTGTTTGTCGCGAAAAATTCCGGAAAGTTCATTGAAGATATTTCCGTTCATCATTGATGAAAAATTCTCGCAACCCCTTTCGCCGGAATCGGCCGCGGCGGCACGATCACGGCTTGGAGTGGATGCGGCAAAACCGCTGGTGTTGATCATTGGCGGCGGCGACGGTATACCTCATGGAAGAAGGATTCTGGAACACCTTCTTTCCGCCTCCCTGCCTGTGCAAATTGCGATCGTCTGCGGAAAGAATGAAGAATTATTACAGCAAGCGACGGAATTGAAGCGTCGCTATCCTGAGTTGGTGGTCTATGGCTTCGTCGATTTCGTCTATGAACTATTGAACATAGCCGATATCGTCATCACCAAATGCGGCGCCTCTACCATCATGGAAATCTTGATGATGAAAAAGATTCCGGTGATTATTGACTATCTTTGGGAACAGGAACTGGGCAATATGGAATTCGTCCGTGACCGCCGGCTGGGAATCTTCGAAAGGAATATCGCCAAACTTCCGGAGATCATTCGTACTCTCAGCACGAAAGGCGAAGCATACGGAATGTACCGCAGAAACCTTGATCAGCTATCAATGCGTAACGGTACGCGGGACGTTGGTGAATATTTTTTGAACGTATAACGATCCATAAAAGACAAATATATGAATCTTCTGGAAAAAAATCTTTATCAACAAATTCATCCTGCCCGGCTGATCACAGATGTAAGCACCGCATTCGGCGCATGTTACTTTTTCTGGCAGCATGATGTGGTCGGCGCACTGATCGTGGCATTTATCCCTTCCTTATTCGTCTCCTTGACCATCGTTCGATTCGCCAATCTCGAACGGATCAAAAATTCCGCTTTCGGCAGATACCATAAGCGAATCTATAATAAAACCGTTGAATTCATCCGGCTTGCCGGATTGGCCGCAATGGCGATCGCTTCATGGTACCAGTCATTGGATGCGGCCGGAGCAGGATTCGCAGTAATCCTCATTACCTGGTCGTACGGATTGTTCACGAAGAAGTGAGTATATTACCTCATGACGATCTTCACCGAAATAACGAACAACATTAAAGTTTCCGTCCGTCCCCTCTATCTCGAATCGGAATCGAACGTTATTTCCCGGAAATTTGTCTTCGCCTATTTCATTACGATTGAAAATCTTGGACTGGATACGGTGCAGTTATTGCGCCGGCACTGGTTCATTACCGATGATACAGGTAAAGTGGAGGAAGTGGAAGGCGAGGGGGTCATCGGCAAGCAGCCCGTGATTGCTTCCGGTGCGTCGCACAGTTACAACAGTTTCTGCATCCTGGAATCAATGGAAGGATTCATGGAGGGGACATACATGATGAAACGAAACTCTGGCGAAACGTTTAAGATCAATATCCCCCGCTTTGTCCTTCGCGCCATGGCCAATTAAATCTGAACCGTTCGAGCGAGTCCCGGTTCCAGAGCATCGACAGCCGGGTGGTTCACGTTCTGATTTTTTCCCGATTTATTGTAAAAAGTTTTTCTTATCTTGGCGGGTAATGAAACCGCTTGTGACACTGTGTCTCTGGTATTGTACGTGCTGTTCGGCGTTTGGACAATCAGTTCCGGGAAATACATCCATGCAGCAGCAAATTCTTGTTGTCATTCGTCAGCAAATTGATGGATGGAATAGCGGTAATATTGAATCCTTCATGCGGGGATATGTTGTTTCCGATTCTCTCCGGTTTGCTTCCGGCGGCTCTGTCACTTATGGGTGGAAAACGATGTTGGAACGATATCGGAAGGGATATCCGACACGTGAAAGAATGGGAACATTAAGCTTTACGAATATCACGATCGATAGCATTTCAAACGATGCTGCCGTTGTTTTCGGTACGTGGAGATTGAAACGGGAGAAGGATGAACCGTGGGGTTTGTTCACCCTTCTCTTCAAAAAGAGTGCGGACGGCTGGCGCATCGTCCATGATCATACATCGTCAGGAAATTAACAGCAGCAATGGAACTCATCATCTATTCTTTTTTTATCATCGCAGGCATATCGGGGTTATCGTATTATACGATGAGAAAGCGATTTGCTCGCCTGCTGGAGGAAGAACAGGAAAAGACATATGCGTTGAGAAATAATGAACTGCACCTCGCATCCGAAAAACAGCGTCTGGATGCGGCCGTGAAGGAAAAAGACCAGCACATTGCGGAAATAAAACAACGAATCTCACAGCAAGAGACTACCGCAGCATCGCTTAGTACAGAAGTACTGACGAAAGATAAGCAGATTCAATCCCTCGCAGCGCAGCTGCAGCACGAAACAACACAGCGCACTTCGCTGGAACAGGAACTGACAGCCGTCGAACGGCAGTTATCCGAATTCAAAATGAAGATTTCCGAAGAAACGTCGAAAACCTCATCGCTGAATGCTGACGTCTCTTCGAAAGAACAGACATTACAATCGGTGTCAGCCGAACTACAGCAGCAGCAGGAACTGCGTTCAAAAGTTGAACAATCTCTGCAAGAAAAAGAAATGTTGCTTACCACGCTCGGCGGGCAAACTATGGAACTTCAACGGACGAATGAAATGCAGCAGCAGGTGCTCGCTACGCAAAAATTGGCCGCGGCAGAATCATTGCAAAAGATTCTCGAACTGGAGCGGCAATTACAACAACTTCAGCACGATCTGAGGGAAGCGCATACCGCCAACACATTAGTGGTCACATCCCGGGAAGCACTCACCTCAGAATTTTCCGCGAAGGAACAGCAGTATCAGCGAAAACTCTCCGAGGCAGAACTTTATCTTTCCGCCACAAAACAGGACCTTGAAACAACATCGGAATTACTAAAGGAACAAACCCGAATTCGCGAAGCGACAGAACATGCCCTGCAGGAAAGTAAACAAAAATTGTACACTCTCATCGGGGAATTGGAACAGAAGAACGAGGCGTTAGCAGCTGCCGTCAATTCGGTACAGAAAGAACTCGCACGCCGTACAGATGATCTGACCGCTGCGGAACAAAGCATTCACAATATTCTCCGCCACATTCCGCTTCCGGTTGTTGTCGTGAATGAGAACGGAACCTGTGAATACTGCAACCGTGCATTAGAAGAATTGATCGGATTTGGAATGAATGAATTGAGCGAACAGCATTTTTCACGGCTCTTTCCTGAAGAAGATCGGAATTTTTACGAGGAACAATGGAAAAATACCGAGAATCGTGCGGAACAGTTCCAGGGAGAGACGCGGATCATCGCCGCGACCAACGATCCGATCACCGCTACCGTGAGTTTTACCGCAATTCAGCCGAACAGCGAAACTGTAAAATATGCCGGGTTCATCGTCGATCGGACTGTGGAAAAGGATTCCAAGAAACATTTCGCTGCGGCACAACAGCGGGAACAGGAATTACTCGATCTGAAATCCCGTTTCATCGGCATGGTGAGCAATCAATTGCGCACTTCGCTGGTAACCATCGCAACGAATACCGAACTGCTCGAACGTTTCCTCGATAAATGGAGCGACGAACGGCGGTATCACTCCTTTCTGCGTATTAACGAATCAATTCGGCAGATGATTGAACTGGTCCGCGATGTTACTTTTACCACACGCGCTGCAACGGAATCGTACACGGTAAACCGCACCCCGGTCGACCTGGAATCGGTCATGCAATCCACAGCACGCGAACTGACCGCTGATCTTGAATCGCACCATCATTTCATCCTTACAGAACAAGGGAACATCTCCGCAGTACCGCTGGATGAAACATTACTGAGGACCATCGTCACTCAGGTGCTGTCAAATGCATTTAAATATTCCCGAGATACGACTGAAGTGAAAGCGAGCATCGAACAGCACGATGGCGTATGTGTAATCACGATCTACGATCAGGGGATCGGCATCCCAGCAGCAGAACAAAAGCATCTCTTCTCCTCGTTCTTCCGCGCTTCAAATGTCAGCGGCATCTATGGCACCGGACTGGGACTGACCATTGCTCAGCAATGCGCACAGCTCCACGGCGGTACCATTGCAATCGAAAGCGAACTGCACAAGGGTACCACCGTTATCATAACACTTCCGGTCTCTGCTTGAGTAATATTCTAACACCTTCGACCGGATCACTACCGGCTGGATTTCCACGGGAGACACTATGCTTAGGGAATTAGATGAACAACATTTTCCTCCATTTGAAGGCTTTCCCGATGAAAGCTTATTATTTTTAAAGAGGCTGAAAAAGAATAACAACCGCGACTGGTTCCACTCGCATAAAAGTGAATACGAAGAGTACATCAAATTTCCGATGCAGTGCTTCATTGCATCCATGCAGCCGCACTTCGTTGATTTTGCTCCGCAGTTCGATATCCACCCGAAGCGCTCAATGTTTCGGATCTATCGGGATACTCGCTTCAGCAAGGACAAAACACCTTATAAAACACATATGGCCGCTCACTTTGTCCTGCGGGGAAAACCGAAGGGTTTCGAAGGATCTGGATATTACTTGCAGATTGCACCGGGTGAGGTCTTCATCGGCGGAGGTATCTACATGCCGGACAATGATCAGCTGAAAAAGATTCGGAAAGCTATCGCTGAACGGTCGAAAGAATTCCTGGCAATCATCAATAAACCGTCCTTCATCAAGACCTTCCCCGTTATCAGCGGAGAGAAGCTGATCCGACCGCCGAAAGGATTCGAGCCGAATCATCCGATGATCGAATGGCTGAAAATGAAACAGTTCTTCACCGGACTGGATCTGAAGGATGACGTCTGCCGTAAAAAGGAGTTCTCATCCCTTATTGCAAAATACTGTAAAGAACTCGCACCGTTGGTGGACTTTTTGAATAGTGCGATGGGTTTTAAATGATTAACATTCGATATGGAAAGATAATATTAGTGTAGAAGTTAATAATTTGGAGCGTAAAAAATCTTGAATTCCGGCAATAGTTAAATGAGATATATTCTTTTCTATAAACCTTTCGCCGTCCTCTCGCAATTCTCTCCCGAACCGGGAAAGCAGACATTAAAGGATTTTTTGACCCTGCCGAAAGATATTTATCCGGTTGGCAGATTGGATTACGACAGCGAAGGATTGCTGTTGTTGACGAATGACAACAAAGTAAAGCATACACTGACCGATCCGGGATTCTCACATCCCAAAACATATCTCGTCCAGATCGAGCGTATCCCAGACGGTTCAATGCTGGAACAGCTTCGCAATGGTGTGGTGATCGAAGGAAAAAAGACCAGGCCGGCGCAAATCGAACTTCTTTCCGAAGAACCCTCACTACCCGCTCGCACCGTTCCGATCCGGCACCGAAAGACCGTACCGACTGCATGGCTGAAAATCGTCCTCCATGAAGGACGAAACCGCCAGGTCCGAAAAATGACCGCCGCGGTCGGACATCCGACACTTCGGCTTGTACGGGTCGCTATCGGAACCAACGGCATCGGTACTTTGCTGCCCGGTGAATGGAGGGAACTGACCCTCCAACAGGCGATGCAATAAGCATCCTCGCCTCTCCGAAGGAGCCCTTTGGACTAGCCTCGGAGTATCAGACCCAATAGAGAATAAACATTCATCTTCAGCACTTGAACCGTACATTGCATTCAATAGACGACGGAAAAATATTTCTACATTTTTTAAGAAACTTTTCCTCCGCCATCCCGTTTGTATATCCACCCACCGAGATCACACTTACCAAATCTACCTTAGGAGGAGTTATGAAAAAGTTATATGTGCTGTTTGTTGTGCTGCTCGGTGTTTCGTTCCTCTCCGCATCCGCACCGAATAATGATACCCGCGAGTCAGTCAACTGGTCAAAAGCCGAAGAAAACTATAAAGCCAATTTGAAATCCGACAACAGTGGAGTGGTCACCAGTGCTGCAAATTACATCCGGAAATACAATTTGACCGGAGCGGTTGATGAACTCAAATCGCTGTTGACCGAGGATAATGTTGAGAATGTGAAGATGTCTGCTGCGCTGGCGCTTGTTACGGTCGGCGGCACTGAAGGCCGAACTGCTGTAGAAAATGCGTTGGAAAGCGAAGAAAATGAAGTAATAAAAGAGTTTTACCGTTCGATTCTTAATTCCTTAACGACTGCTCAGCAATAAGGCAAATATGTTATGCAATATCAAAAAAATAAAGTCCGTATAATGCGGACTTTATTTTTTTTCCATTGAACGAACGATTGTCGAATCTCCTGCTTTCAGACGATATTCAATTATTCCAGACGGAAGGTCTTTCGTATCGATGCTGACAATGTGAATCCCTGCTTCCTTCGTTTCATTCACGACCAACGATTCCCGGGTATCAGATCCATGCCGGACCGATAATGTTACAAACATTTTTTGGGGCAATTCATAGGAAACATATGTTCTGCCATTTGCAGGATTTTGAAGCATCGAAATCTCTGTTCGCGGTTTTTCATATCGGGCAAGCAGCCGTTGGATCTCTGAAATTGTTGTCACCGGCTCACCGCTTTCATTCCCGGCACGATCGACAGAGACGACGGTATAGAAGTATATGCTCCCCGCAGTTGTTTCATCCCTGAAAAAAAACTCCGATGCCGGCAGAACCGCAATTACATTTTCTCCTCTTCGCGTATCGATTTTTTTTGCCAATGACCTATACACAATATATCGGAACGGTTTTTCTGTATCGGCAGCCGGTGATGGATTTTTCCATCGAATGGTTGTGCCACCCTGATCTACTGATACGGTGATATCGATTGGTGCATTTGGCGGGATCGAGTCCTTCCACACCATCGGCGGGACAAGTGCCGGCGATCGATATGCTTCCCCCAGCCGGTCAAGAAAAGAGAAAAGATTATCAAATCGGAAAAATGCCTGCCCCTGCGCTCCTTCTTCTCTTGTTATCCGGATCTGTTCCCTGATTTCCGACTGAATGTTCTCCCGGTACGCTCCGATGCCGATATAGATATGCCGCTGATAATTTTCCCTTGTCCAGTCATTGCTGAGCGCAAAAAAATCGGGATCGTTTGGATTCTTTTGCTCACCAATCGTCCAATAGACCTGTGGAGTCAGATAGTCGTGAATCCCTTCGCGCAACCACCGGCGTGAATCCTGGAATACCCCTGAGTATCCATTGAAGGATGACTGGGCGCCGTTGATGGACTGATAGATGCCGAGCGGCGCGGAACCGATTTTGATCCATGGTTTTTCACTTTGGATAAATCCGTGCACATTCCGAACGAACATTGTGATATTGTTTCTGCGCCACTCCGCCCGTTCCACTCCTTCGCCGAATTGAGTGAACGATCCCCAATCCTCAAATTTATCGGATGGATACCGGATGTAGTCGAAATGGATCCCGTCGATATCGTACGCTCGAACGAGTTCTTTCACCAGGTCCTCTGTATATTCACGGGCAGCAGGAATTCCCATATCCAACCACCATTCGTTTTCGAAGTGTTTCACCCAATCACGGTGAGCACGAGTAACGTGCTGAAGATTGGACGGAAGCAGATCCGAACCCCATACTTTTGTCACATTGAACCATGCATGCAGATCAAGTCCCCGTTTGTGCGCTTCTTCGATGGCAAATGCCAGCGGATCATATCCGGGATCCTTTCCGATCACGCCTGTCAACTGCGAAATCCATGGCTCGTGCGTCGATCGATAGAGCACATTACCGCGGGGTCGTACTTGTAAGAATACCGTGTTAAAATTGTTCCGGCGAAGCATGTCGAAGATTTCTATCAAAGAACGTTGTTGTTCCGCAACATCAGTCGTTTTCGGCCAGTCGCCGCCGGCGGTGGAGAGCCAGACGGCGCGGAGTTCGTGTTTCAAAGACTGCGCGGAAAGGAAGGAAATGAAAAGGGAAAAAAGAATAAACAGGAAACGGGTCATCAATCACTTTCGTGGCATTGCTTCATAAATCAGGATCATAGCTTCTTTTCCCTTTACTTTAATCGGGTCGAGTTTTCTCAATTCTATCGTCTGATCATTCAGGAGGTATTGCGCAGAATATTCTGATACAATGATCTGTCCGCGTCCTGCCGCGCTGCAAAGCCGGGCGCCCAGATTCACCGCGTCGCCGATCACGGTAAAGTCCATCCGCTCTTCGCTCCCCATCGCTCCCATAACCATTTCCCCGGTATTGATACCGATACCAATTGCGATATCATCCCCGGTCAACTCGGGAAGTTTCTGCATCATTGCCTGGATCTCGATGGAACATTCTACCGCCCGCTTCACCATCTGGTCGCCCTGAAACACCGCAACCAGTTCATCGCCGACATACTTATCAATATCGCCGCCGTATTTTTTCACAATTTCCGCCTGACGGCTGAGGATCGAGTTCAACATCGCCACGACCTTTTCCGGTTCCACTTTTTCTGAAAAAGCGGTGAATCCGCGGACGTCGGAGAAGAAGACTGTTGCTGTTTTCCTTTCGCCGCCGAGTTTCACTCCCATCTCGGAAGCGCGCTGGACATAGTCCACGGTCTGCCGGGAGACGAATTTTTCCAGATGAAACCGTTCCCGCAGGCCGATGATCATTTCGTTGATTCTTTTCCCCAGTTCGCCGATTTCGTCATTCGAATTCACCGTGGAGGAAACGGAGAAATTCCCATTCCCCACTTCGCGCACCACAGTACCGAGCGAACCGATCGGTTTCACCACTACTGCCTTCATGAAGATGCGGAGCACAAGCCAAACAAGTAATATCGTCAACGCTCCTGCGATGATCGAATAGAGTTGATTATCCGCGATGGTCGCATTAACTGCCGCCATCGATGTGGTGACACCTACAACGCCGCGGATGGTGTGATCGTCGCCGTGGCAAACCTGGCAGCGTTTTTCATTCTTCAACGTTGAATACCGAACAAGATATTCCTCGCCATCGATCATTTGCATTGCTTCGATCAGTGTATCTTTCATCAACGCACTGCGGACAAAATCCAGGCCATAATCCATTTTCTGACTGTTCACAAACCGTTCATTTGCATCGTTGTCAAACACGCGGAGATCCTTCACTGCACCGATCTTCCGGACATCATTGATGAACGCCCGGGCATAACTCCCTTTACCCACAAGCATGATGCTGCGAAAACCGACACCCACCGTCGCCTGAAGCATTTCCGTCAACTGCTGTTCCAGTTCGGACGGCTTCATTTTCAGCATGCCGACATTCATGGAAACCTCCATGACGCCGCGCCATTGACTTTTGGAACCGTGGCAGACCTGGCATCGATCCTCATTCCGGAACGGGATCAGGCGCGTCAATGTTTTTTTCTTCTCGGAGAAAAGTATCGGTGCTTCGTTTTCAATTGCCCGAAGAATAGAATCCTCCGGCAGAAGGTTCTCTTCCTCGCCGAAATGGACCGCGCCGAACCGGTCATACACTTTAATTTTGTTGATGAAGGGAAGCTGCGAGGAGCGTTTCACCAGCGTATCCATCAGCTCTCCCTGACCGGCAAGCATAATATTCCGAAAGCTGGCAGCGAGTGTATTGCTGATTATCTCGGTAACTTCCGTTTGCGTTTTCGCAAAATTATTCGATGCCATTTCTTTTGCATGCACGGTCATCAGGTTCGGATCGAGCGCTAAACGCGTTACACCGCGGACCAGATGATTGCCGCTATGGCATTGCTGGCACTCGCGGTCATTCTTCAGCGGTTCAATCCGGATGAATTGTTCACCGGATGTATCTTTCCGGGAAAACATCACTTCCATTTCCGTTTCAATCGCTCTGCGCACCTGTTCATCTCCCGCTCCGGAAATGATACCGCGTCCTTCGTCCGGAAACACTTCTTTCGCTTTATTGTCATATACTCGAAGCGTACCGAACTTCAGGTTCTCGCGCGCATCACTCACCAATTCGGCTGCATACGGAGCTTTCCCTGAGAGCATCACGTTGCGAATTCCGACCATAACCGTTTCGCTGAAGAGCCGCGCTTTTTCACGCTGCTGTTCCAGCAGCACGGCGGATTCGCGGTTGATTGAAATGATCACGTACGTACCGAAGCCGGCGACCAGTACAACGATGATCAGAAGAAGTATTTTCAGTTCTAGGCGGTTTTTCATTCTTGATGAGTTATCCTTCCAGCGATCGACAATTGCCGGAAGGATATCATGATCTTAATCCCGTTCCTGTTTCCACCATCGGTCAACTACATCGCTGACATTGGTCGGACTTTCGGTCGCGACCCATTTATCATAGAAAAGGATATCGGAACTGTTCGGCGGCGGCTGCGGATAATCCAGTTGTACGCGGGACGGCAGCGCCGTTGCATCACCGACAAACAGCGCTTCTCCCTGTTTCATGGAAGGAAGCATATCAAACATTCCTGCGAATGAATCCGGAACAAGCTTTTTGACGAATGCCTGGTCCGACGGATTGGTAAGACGGAGAATGACAAAGTTGTTACATTGCGACAGAATCGTTTCCGAAAGCTCGGATGGCCGCTGACTGACGATCATACAGGCAACACCGTATTTTCTCCCTTCCTTTGCGATACGCTCTACGATTTTTCGTGCCGCTCTATTATACGGTGTCGGGATCTGCGGCAGATAATTGTGCGCTTCCTCGAACAACATCAGGATGGGAAAATCAGCTTTGTTCCTATTCCAGAAGTTGAAATCGAACACCGTCCGTGCCAGCAGGGCAACGATGGTGTTCACGATATCGAACGGTACACCGCTCAAGTCGATGACGGTGATTTGTTTCTTATTTTCAATGCCGAGCAGCTTATTCAGGATATCCTTCAATGCGTTCGAATCCTTGAATTTTTTCGGCTTGAACATGAATCCGTACCGTAGATCGGTCATTTTACTGTCCAGCCGGACGAGGAACCGGGTGAACTGTCCAAAGAACGGCCCTTCCCGGACACCTGTGCTGGTGGTGACCCGCTCCGTATCGAAGAATTGAAATTTTGCACGGACTTCGTTCAGATCATAAAACACCGGGGAATCGACCGTCAAGATAGCCTGCAATTCCGGATTACGAGCCTTTTTTGCATTCAATACCAAATCCTTCAACATCATAATCTGGCTTTGCGAGGAAGGCTCATTTTCATCCACAAACATTTCCCGCATCTCTTCAAAGTTCATGAACCAGTACGGCATTTCCAATTCCGTGATGTTGATGAGATTCCCGTAATCGCGGAACGCTGCAGAATATTCATTATGGATATCCAGTACAATCACATGCGTATTCTCAAACATGTGTACTTTTTGCAGGATGGAAGCAACCGTTGTCGATTTACCGGAACCGGAAGAACCGAGCACAGCAATGTGCTTGCCAAAAAACCGGTTCGGATCGATGTACTGTCGTTCGCCGGGGAATCCGGAGATATCTCCAACGGCAAAACCATATTGCGCAAATGACGCAAAGATCGTTGCCACCCCTTCTTCATCCGTCATATACACATCGCTGCCAAGTGATGGAAACGATGCAATACCTTTTTGGAATTTCCCATTCGATACCGAACCGATCACCTGCGCTTCCATTTCACGGTTTAATTCGGACGCTTGATAGACACGGTTGATGACGCCGACCACCTCCACATCTCCCACCGGCATCACAATGAATGCACCGATCTGACCGACTCGATAGGTTTTACCGTTCACGGTCCGTTCCATGGTAAAGAGATCTTCGTCCAACGAAACGAAAAAGGCGGAACTGGTCATGCTTTTTATTCTGCCGATGTGGCGTTCTTTCGGAATCTGCGTCATAGGTTGTCTTTTGGCGATGTGGAAGAATGTTCCAGTGTAGCAAAAATTGAGTGCAGTGTCAAACAAAAGTAATTCTTCGAACTCTCTTGCTCCATCTAAAATTTCCGCATCATTTTTTTCATTTTGTTCTTCACCAATTCTCTTTTATCTTAGTGCAGCACCGCAGAAATGCCGGTTTTTTTCTGCGGTGTTTTATTTGTACAGAAATTCCACAGAAAATTGCACGTTTTGTTCAACACTATTCATTCATCACTTATCATTCACCATTGTTCTTATGCTCGATATCCCCAAACTCCTTTCGCAAGAACTCACTTTACAACCAAAACAAGTCGCCGCAGCATTGGAACTCCGCGCGGACGGCGGCACCATTCCCTTCATTGCCCGGTACCGGAAAGAACGAACCGACGAAATGGACGAAACGCAGCTGCGAAACCTTTTTGACCGATTTGATTACTTATTGGAATTAGAAGAACGAAAAGAAACAATTCTGAAATCAATCGATGAACAGAAGAAGTTAACCCCCAAACTGAAAAAAACGATTCAGGAGTGTTTATCAAAAACCGAACTGGAAGATCTGTATCTTCCCTACAAACCAAAGAAACGAACCCGCGCCACCATCGCAAAGGAAAAAGGACTTGAGCCGCTTGCGGAATGGATAAAAGCAAAGAATAATCCCGACGCAAAGCGTGTGAATTTGGAGAAAGAGGCCGAAAAGTATGTTTCAAAAAAATTAGAGGTAAAAACAGTTCAGGAAGCGCTCGCAGGCGCAGCTGATATTCTTGCCGAAGAGGTATCCGAAAAAGCAGAATACCGCCAGCACATCCGCGAACAGTTGTTGACCGAGGGTGTCTTTGTCTCCACGATTGATGAAAAGAAATTCCCGGTGGGCACGACGAAATACGAGATGTACCGCGATTACAAGTTCCGCGTGAAGGACATTCAACCGCACAATATGCTGGCAATGCGTCGCGGCGAAGCAGAAGAGGTGATTTCCTTTTCCGTACAATTCAGCGATGAGTTCGTACAGAACTATTTGGCAACGATGGAAAACAAATCGCACATCGAGACCGTGCGGACTTTTTATTCTGCCATGCTGAAGGATGCGTTCGACCGGCTCATGAAGAATACCATTATCAGCGAGGTCCGGCTTGCGAAGAAAGAGACGGCGGACCTGGAATCGATCAAGACATTCGAAGCGAATATCCGCGAACTGCTGCTTTCTTCTCCTGCCGGCATGAAACCGACGCTCGGCGTCGATCCGGGATTCCGCACGGGATGCAAAGTGGCGGTGATGGATGAAACGGGAAAATTCTCTGAATATATCGCGATCTTCCCGCACACTTCGGGAGACGCGCAGCGCGAGAATGCTAAGAAGATCGTCCAGAAACTGATTGAGAAACACGCTATTGAATTGATTGCTATCGGTAACGGGACGGCCAGCCGTGAAACGGATGAATTCATCGCCGAAGCACTGAAAGGAATCAAAAAAAAGCCGGTAAAGGTGGTGGTAAACGAGTCGGGAGCGTCAATCTATTCTGCCAGTGAAGTGGCGATCGATGAGTTCCCTGATCTCGATATCACTGTCCGCGGCGCCATCTCCATCGGCCGCCGGCTGCAGGATCCACTCGCAGAATTGGTAAAGATCGATCCGAAATCGATCGGCGTCGGCCAGTACCAGCACGATGTGGACCAGAAACTGTTGAAGAAGAAACTGGAAGAAACGGTGCAGAGCTGCGTGAATTATGTCGGCGTCGATCTGAACATGGCGTCCAAAGAGCTCTTAAGCTATGTCGCCGGAATTAACGGTCCACTCGCAAAAAGCATTGTGGAATACCGGAACGAGAACGGCGCGTTCAAAAGCAGAAAAGAACTGCAAAAAGTTCCTAAGTTTGGCCCGAAAGCATTCGAACAGGCGGCGGGCTTTCTTCGGATCCGCAATGCGAAAAATCCACTCGACAGTTCCGGCGTCCACCCGGAAAGCTATCAGGTTGTCGAAAAAATTCTGACCGATGTGAAATTGTCCTTCGATGAAGTCATGAAGAATCCTGCTGCACTCGACAAACTCGATATTAAAAAGTATGTGACGAAAACTGTGGGGGAACCGACGCTGCGCGACATCATCACCGAGTTGAAGAAACCGGGGCGTGATCCGCGCGCCGAGTTCAAGTACGCAACATTCAAGGATGGAATCAAAGAACTTTCCGATCTTGCACCGGGAATGGAGCTGGAAGGGATCGTTACCAACGTAGCGAACTTCGGCGCGTTTGTCGACATTGGAGTCCATCAGGACGGACTCGTGCACATTTCACAGTTGGCCGACCGGTATGTTGAAGATGCCAAAACGGTGGTGAAAGTGGGGCAGATTGTAAAAGTGCGTGTGTTAGAAGTAAACGAACAGTTAAAACGGATCGCCCTGTCCATGCGGTCGCAACAGAGCGTCGCATCTCCCGCGAAGAAGAAAGCGGATGTCGAGCCGTTTAAAGAACGTTCGTATTCACTGGAAGATCTGCGTGCGAAGTTCGGACGGAAGGAAGAAAAGCCGCCCGCCGCTAAATAAGCGACGTACTGCTCCTCATTCTGTTGGCGGGGAAAGGAAAAACAACATTTGTTTTTTCCTTTCCCCTTTTGTATTTTTATTAAACCACAGGTCACCAATCCACACTCTTCACTGTCGGTTTACTCATTTTCAAACAACATGTTTTCCGATTCCGGCCGGCATCGGAACGCTATTTCTTTTTTGTGTATGAACGAGACCGCAGATTCCGTCAAACGCTATAACAAGGTAAAACTGATCGTTTCCCTTGCCGGCGGATTTGTCTCTTTTGCTTTTACACTCCTGCTGTTGATATACGGTTATACACTAACCATTGAACAGACAGCAGTTTCCTACACTTCGAATCCGTATGGTGCTCTTCTGATTTTTTCCGCTCTGTTCGGTACAATCAGCGGCGCTGTTTCATTTCCTTTCAGTTTTTATTCCGGTTTCATTCTTGAACACCGGTACAATCTTTCCAACCAGAGTTTCGGCCAATGGGTGTGGGAGCATGCAAAGGGACTGCTTGTTTCCATTCCGCTTCTGGCTCCGCTGGCAGTTCTCGTCTACTATTTTTTGATCACCTTCGGCGCACTATGGTGGCTGCCGGTGGCGGTGACACTATTTATATTTTCTATCGGACTTTCGCGCATTGCTCCGATCGTGATCCTTCCGTTGTTTTACAAACTGACTCCGCTGGAAGATTCTCCTCTCAAATCGAAGATTCAAGCGCTCGCAAAATCGACTTCAATGATTGTTGAAGGAATCTATGCGTTTAATCTGAGCAAGAGTACAAAAAAGGCAAACGCCGCCTTCACCGGCATCGGCAAATCAAAACGAATACTGCTTGGAGATACGCTCTTGCACAGTTTCTCCGAAGCAGAGATCGAAACCGTATTTGCACATGAGCTTGGCCACTATTTCCACGGACATATTTGGAAAGGGATCATGGTCGGCACCATCAGCATTTTCGTCGGTTTATATCTGACTTCCCTTGCATACGAAGCAACCCTTTCGCTGTTCGGATTCACCGCCATCACACAGCTTGCCGCGTTACCGCTGTTAACTGTGTGGCTCGGGATCTATTCCCTCATCACGTCACCGCTGGGAAATGTGCTTTCCCGCAAACATGAATTTGAAGCAGACCGATATGCAGTCGAGCAGACGAAAAATACTTCTGCCTTCATATCAACAATGAATAAACTTGCCGAGATGAATCTTGCAGACCGGGAACCGCATCCGATCGTTGAGTTTTTATTTTACAGCCATCCGTCCATCACCAAACGCATTCACGCAGTAGAGCAGCGCGCATGAGATTGCTCATAACTATATTGCGATTGCTTATCATTGCTTCCACCTGCGTCCCTTTTTCCATCATAGCTATCCTCTCCCTTCCATTCGACCGGTCCGGGAGAACGTACTTCTGGTGCGGCAGAACGTGGACAACGTTCGCCCTTGTTGTCTGTAGAATCAGCGTGAAAGTGAACGGAATGGAGAAGGTCGATCCGTACGGCAATTACATCCTGGTAAGCAACCATGCCAGCATGTTCGATATTCCCGTGCTGATGAAGACATTCCCGCATGTCCGCATCATGTTCAAAAAGGAATTGTCCTATGTGCCATTCTGGGGCTGGGCGCTCCGGTGGGGTCATCATATCATGGTGGATCGGGGAAAAGGTACGGAAGCGATGAAAAGCCTTGACCGTGCTGCGAGCGATGTCCGTTCTGGAGGACAGGTATTATTATTTGCTGAAGGGACACGGACGCGCGATGGAAAACTTCTTCCATTCAAGCGAGGAGCTTTCGCACTGGCGGCAAAATCCGGCGTGTCCATCGTACCGGTGACGATCAACGGCAGTTTCAAAATCCTGCCGAAGGGATCATTCGACATACGATCTGCAAGTATTAATGTCGTTGTCGACTCCCCGGTAGAAACAAAACAGGTGGCAACACGAGATGACGAAATCAAATTAATGAAAGAGGTCCAGGGAATTATTTCCCGCGCCTATGTGGAACCGGGATGAACAATGCAATCGCCTCTTCCGCCGCGCAACCGGCACAGTAACGCTTGCCGGTATTGGTTATTGAATAACAGTAATGGAAAAAAATTTATGTCCGTCACGCTGAAAGAAGTTGATCATATCGCCGCATTGGCAAAGCTGGAATTCAGCGATGCGGAAAAGGAAAAATTCACACATCAATTCAACGATATCCTGAAGTACATGGAAGAATTGAATTCCGTCGATACGTCGAATGTGGAACCGTTGGCGCAGGTGATAGAGCTGCAGAATGTTTTTCGAGAAGATATCGTCGAACCTTCCACTCCAACGGACGATGCATTAAAGAATGCTCCCGCGGCAACGGAAGAACATTTTAAAGTGCCAAAAGTGATTGGGTAACTATTGAAGCAATAAATCTCAAATTCTAAATTTCAATAATGGAAAGAAAAACATTTGCGTTCGAAGTTTCAGAGTTAGAACATCATAATTGAGATTTTTTTTCTATGAACATTCTCGGCATAATACCATCACGCTATGCATCGACCAGGCTTCCCGCAAAGCCGATGGTGGATATCTGCGGGAAACCGATGGTCCAGCGGGTATATGAACAGGCAAAGCAATCAGCACTCCTTACTGATGTTATTATTGCAACGGATGATAAACGGATTGTTACTGCTGTAAAGTCGTTCGGCGGGAAAGTGCAGATGACTCCAGTAGAGATTCAAAGCGGCAGCGACCGTATTGCCCTTGTTGCGAAAGAACACCGGGCAGATATCGTTGTCAACATCCAGGGGGATGAGCCGCTGATCGATCCCAAGCTGATCGACCAGACCATCCAGGCGTTGATCGACGATCCGCTGGCAGTCGTCAGCACGGCGGTGAAAAAGACCGCTTCACATCAGGATTTGTTCAATCCAAATATCGTGAAAGTGGTCATGGACCATCATCAGTATGCATTGTACTTCAGCCGATCGCCGATCCCCTACATCCGGGATGCGCGGAAAGATGAAGAGTGGTTCAACGGTACAACATTTTATAAACATTTTGGTATTTACGTCTACCGTGCGGACTTTTTACAGAAGTTTACTTCGTTGCCGCAGTCCGCACTGGAGACCGCTGAAAAACTGGAACAGCTGCGAATTCTGGAGCACGGCTATAAGATCAAATGCGCGGTTACGGAATATGAATCGATTCCGGTGGATACGCCGGAAGACCTTCAAAAGGTGATTGCATTTCTTTCGAAGTCATAATGCCAACAGCGCTGTTCCGTTCTCTTTTTATGCATTCTTAATAAGTATTTAAATAATCGGATTCGATATTTTTCAACCATTAAATTCTCATATCGTATGGCACGCACTCATGTAAAATATATCTTCATCACCGGCGGCGTTGTTTCCTCCCTGGGAAAAGGGATCGCGGCTGCATCGCTCGGACTCCTACTGAAATCTCGCGGACTTCGTGTCACGATCCAAAAAATGGATCCGTACATCAATGTCGATCCGGGAACAATGTCTCCGTATCAACACGGCGAAGTGTATGTAACGGACGATGGTGCGGAGACCGATCTGGATCTCGGCCACTACGAACGGTTCCTGGACATCAACACATCCAAAATGAACAATGCTACGACCGGACAGATCTATTATGAAGTAATCAACAAGGAACGCCGGGGCGATTATCTGGGCGCAACGGTTCAGGTTGTTCCGCATATTACGGACGAGATCCGCAGACGCATCGGCCAGCTTGGTGCCACAGGAAAATATGATGTTATCATCACCGAGGTTGGCGGTACGGTCGGCGACATCGAATCGCTCCCCTTTTTAGAAGCGATTCGACAGTTCACGCTTTCTATCGGCAAGAGGAATGCGCTGAGCATTCATGTAACACTGATTCCCTACATCCGCTCCGCCGGAGAGATAAAAACAAAACCGACGCAGCACAGTGTGAAGACGCTCCTTGAGATCGGAATGCAGCCGGACATCCTTATCTGCCGGACGGAAAAGCGCCTGTCCCGTGAAGTGCGGGAAAAGATCGGTCTCTTCTGTAATGTGGAAACAGATGCCGTGATTGAAGGACGCGATGTTGAAACGATTTATGAAATCCCGCTCCATTTCGAAAAAGAGGGACTGGATAAGATCGTTCTGGAAAAGCTCAACATTAAAGCGAATAAACCGGATCTGCGGAAATGGACCCGGTACGTTCACAGAGTGAAGGAACCGGCGGATCGTGTCACGATCGGATTTGTCGGGAAATACACGGAACTGAAGGATGCCTATAAGAGCATTTCCGAGTCGTTCATTCATGCCGGCGCGGAGAACAATGTGGCAGTCGATCTGAAATGGATCCGTGCGGAAGAACTGGAAGGAGAAAGCGTGAAAGAACATTTGAGCGGTCTTAGCGGACTGCTTGTCGCTCCCGGATTCGGAATCAGAGGCATCGAAGGGAAAATCAAAGCAATCCAATACGTGCGTGAGAATAATATTCCGTTCTTCGGTATCTGCCTGGGGATGCAATGCGCCATCATCGAATTCGCGCGTAACGTTTGTGGATTAAAGGGGGCAAACAGTACGGAATTCAAGAAGACAAAATACAATGTGATCGACATGATGGCGGATCAGCGGTCGATTAAAAATATGGGTGGGACAATGCGTCTCGGCGCCTATCCGTGTGCTGTGCAAAAAGGAACAAAAGCCTATGCCGCCTATAAAAAAGAACTCATCTATGAACGCCACCGCCACCGTTTTGAAGTAAACAACAAATTCCGCAAAACGCTTGCCGAACACGGTATGGTCTTCAGCGGTACATCGCCGGACAATAATCTGGTGGAGATCGCCGAGTTGAAAGATCATCCATGGTTTGTCGGCGGACAGTTCCATCCCGAACTGAAATCGCGTGCACTGAATCCGCATCCGTTATTCCGGGACTTCGTGAAAGCGGCCGTTGTGTATTCTAAAGGGAAAAAATAACGCTGAGTACGTACGCATTCCGATCCCGGCCTTCTGTTCTTTCGGACAGTCGGTCGGGATCGGTTGTTTTCGGGAATCTCCGCGACACTTTTTGTATCTTCTTCTATGCTGTCCAACTATTTCACACTCCTCCATAGCGCACATGAACTGCACCGGCGGTATGCGCGGACCGTCATCGCTGAAGTGTACTCCCAGGAGAAGAATACGCTCGCTCTTCTTCTCTATGCACCGGAACCGCACACAATTATTATTTGCTGCAATGCACGCGAGAATTATGTTATAGCACGACCCGGCGATTTCCGCACACAGAAGAACACTGTTAACCTCTTCCCGTCGCTAGTGGATATGCACATCGAATCCGTGTATGTCAGCGCGACAGACAGAGTCATTTATTTTAAATTTTCAGGAGAGCAGTGGCTCAGCCTGGAAATGTTCGCTTCGAAAGCGAATGTGCTTTTGTTGGATGGTCATGGCGTCGTCATCGACGCATTCCAGAAAAAAAAAGAGTTGATCGGAACACCACACCCCTTTCAACCGTTGAAACAGGAGATTACTTCGGAATCACTTCTTCCTGTAAAAGAAATCTTTACGCAGGAATTTCTCAAGGACGAAGCTGAACCAAAAAGCACAGCACAGCGGCTGAAGAAGGCTCTGCCAAAACTCGGAACAACCCTTGCAAACGAGATCATTTTTAGATCCGCTGCGGGCACAGGGTCCGAAAAAACTAATCTTCCCGAAAATCTCTACTTCACAGCAGAATCGGTCATCCGCAGTATTCTGCATCTGCAACATATTTCCCCCTCGGTTTATTTTGAAGATCGTTCTCCTTACTGCTTTTCCCTGATACCGCTGAGTCATCTGTCTACCCTCCGGAAAGAAACATATGACGACCTCTTCACCGGCATCCAGAAATTCATCAGTTTCGAACGTTCCACTTCCTCCTATCTTCAGAAGAAAAAGGAGATCACCGCATGGCTTGTGAAGAGCCGAGAAAAAACAGAACGAACCATTCGGGCAATGGAAACAGAATTGGCGGAAGCTTCCCGTGCGGAACAGTATGAACTATATGCTCATCTGATCATGGCACACTTTCCATCCATAGCGCAAGGGATGAGTACCGTCACAGTGGAAAACACTTTCTCGCACCATGAAATCGTCACCATTCCGCTGGATGCAAAGTTGACCCCACAGCGAAATGCGGAAAAATATCATGAAAAAGCAAAAAAAAACCGTATCGGGAAAGCGGAAACCGCTGAGCGCTTGAACCAGTTGAAAGAACGTTTACGGTCGATCGATTCCGTATTAGAAAAATCTAAGGATATTAGCGACAGTTTTTCACTGAAAAATTTCTTACAATACTTTGGAGGAATGGTTAAAGAACTCGGGTTTATGACGGAAAAAGAACAGGACGAACTTCCACCATTCAAGATATTTACTGTCGAAGGCGGGTTTACAGTATATGCCGGCAAAAACAGTGCAAATAATGACCTGCTGACCTTTCGATATGCTAAACCGAACGATCTTTGGTTCCACGCTCGGGGTTCATCCGGTTCGCATGTAGTCCTGAAAATCGGCAGTGCTGCGGGGTCTCCGTCCAAAAAAGCGGTGGAACAAGCGGCATCGATCGCGGCATATTACAGTAAGATGAAAAATGCAAAGCATGTGCCGGTAGCAATGACAGAGCGGAAATATATCCATAAACCGAAAGGGGCTCCCGCCGGCACAGTTGCACTTGATAAGGAAAAAGTTATATTTGTTCAGCCTGTTTTGCCCGAAAATAAAACGTAATTATGGCAATCAAAATCCTTGTTGTCGATGATGACAATTATATCCGCTCTTTTCTCCAAAAGCGATTGACCGCTTTAGGGTACGAGGTCCAGCTTGCGGAGAACGGCGAACACGGCCTTCAGGTCGCCGAAGAGCACCGGCCGCATCTCATCATCTCGGATTGGATGATGCCGAAGATGGACGGAACGGAATTCTGCCGTCAGATAAAGAACCATCCCAACCTGAAGTACGCGTATTTCATTTTGCTGACTGCACGAGATTCCGCTGAAGACAAGATCGAAGGCATGGAACAGGGTGCCGATGACTTCATGACGAAGCCGTTCAACGACAAAGAACTTGTTGCCCGCGTCAACGTGGGTCTCCGCATCACCGCGTTGCAGCAGGAACTCTCCAAATTCCAGCACCAGAAAGCTGTCACCGAACTTGCCATCACTGTCGGCCACGAGATTAATAATCCGCTCGGCATCATTATGCTCACATTGCAGGTGATGAAGAAAAAGATCGGCACTCCCCGCGAAGCAGAACTAAAACAGGATATCGACACCATGATGGCGAACGGCCACCGTCTTGCCGATATCGTCAAAAAACTTTCCTCGCTCGAAGATCCGCAGTTCAAACCGTACCTGAAGAATTCCGATACGCATATGCTGGATCTGACCGGCAAACCGTAATTTTTTACACTTCACAGTTCCAAATTATGCATTTCAATCGTATCTTCATTCCAATGAGATATTGGAATGCTTTTGGACTTGTATTGCTGTTGTGCACCGCTGTATTCCCGCAGGAACGGCACTATTTCTATTCCGGAAAATCGTACGGTTCCGAATCCTTGATCAATCCCGGCTCGCTTGTAGTGAATGCCGGACTCGACATTCTGCAATCCTCTACACATTCGCGTATTTTTTCCACCATCAAATTCGGATCCGGCGCAAAGAATCTTATAAACAATCTCGCCGATCCGTTTACACAGATCGACAAATTCGGCTGGGACAAGTTCATCGGACAGGAAGTCTTTCCAACAAGTCTGTCGATTGAAAAAGCACAATGGTTCCCCAATTACACACTCCATTTCATCGGCGGCGGTTTTGACGGACGCTTGATGGCCGAGTGGTACCGTTATCATAAATTCCCCTACCCTTCTCTGTTTGCCGGATTCACTATTGCGACGTACCATTTTGTGAACGAGGCGGTTGAGAACGACACATATCAGGGCCCGAATGTGGACCCGATCGCCGATATTTATCTTTTCAACCTCGGCGGCGCATTGCTTTTTTCATCGGACGCTGTGGCGGAATTTTTCAGCGAAACACTGCATATGACGGCATGGCCCGGACAGCCTGCCTGGAATCCCAAATTCAACACGCTGGAAAATCACGGCCATTATTATGTGATGAAATACCGGCTTCCGTTCGCACCAACGACAAGTCTCTTCTATCATTTTGGCGATAACGGATTGATCGGTCTTTCGTTCCTCGGAAAAAATAGTGAGAGTTTTACATTCGCAGCGGGAGCCACGCAGAAAGCATTGCGAAATGTTAATCCGGTGAATGCCGCCCGTGTCGTTACTGTGGAATTAGGATGGATGGCAGGATTCTTTTTTGACAGAGACAATTCCCTGCTTGCTTCCGTGCTTGCCTCAAGTCGTATTAACGAGAAACTGCGGCTGAATCTCTATCCGGGAATTATCAACCTGTGGGGAGTCTCTCCGGGTGTGTTCGCCGCGGTCGGGAACAGGAATCAGTTCATTGCAGGGTTCTCGCTGCAATATTCTCCGATAGGATTGGCATATCGCAACAAATTGTAATAATTTCTAAGAACATGATTGGAGCGTTTACTATGTTTTCGTTAAAAAAGAAAATCGTATTTATCACCGGCGCATCGTCCGGTATCGGGAGATCGGCAGCGGTGAAATTCGCCGAAGCCGGCGCCGACCTTCTTCTCTGCGCCCGAAGGACGGAAAAAGTTGATTCACTTGCCCGTGAACTGCAAACAAACTACAACGTACGATCGCATGCCTTTCATCTGGATGTTCGAATTCAGTCCGATGTAGAAAAAGCAATACACAGCCTCCCGGCTGAGTGGAAAAATATCTCCATCCTGGTCAACAACGCCGGACTATCGCGCGGATTGGACACTGTGCAGGAAGGGAAAATTTCAGATTGGGACGAGATGATCGATACGAATGTGAAAGGATTGCTGTATGTTACCCGCGCAGTTCTTCCCGGAATGGTCGCCCGTAACGAAGGACACGTGCTGAATATCGGATCCGTTGCCGGCCACTGGGTTTATCCCAAAGGCAATGTCTACAATGCATCTAAGTTCGCGGTGAAGGCATTGTCCGAAGGATTGAAAATGGACGTGCTGGGAACCGCAGTCCGCATCACGTCGGTAGATCCGGGGCTGATCGAAACGGAATTCAGCATCGTCCGTTTCCACGGCGATACGGAAAAAGCAAAGAATGTCTACAAAGGAATGACGCCGCTCTCTCCCGACGATATCGCCGATGCGCTGCTGTGGGCGGCAACGCGTCCGCAGCATGTTAATGTCAGCGAGATTATCCTGATGCCGACCGATCAATCCTCCCCCACCATGGTGCATCGCAAAACTCAACAATAGGACAGGAACTCTTCGATGAAATTCATCACCGTTTTTGCTGCACTGACAATGCTCACGATTGCTTCACAGAAAAAAGATCACAGGATTACTATGAATGAGGTTGCAGAACAGTACGTCCGACTCATCCTCGATATCGGCCAGCACGATCCCGATTTTGTGGATGCGTACTACGGGCCGAAAGAATGGCAGGATGCATCCAAAAAAATGAATTACCGACTGACGGCGCTCCGGGACAGAGCTGACGCGATCCAAAACCGATTGAAGCGCGTACGAGTTCCGCGAAAGGATAAAATGATTTTCATGCGGAAGACGTATCTGCAGAAACAACTCCTGGCCGCATCCGCGAAAATCGAAATGCTGATGGGAACGAAATTTTCATTTGATGAAGAGGCAAAAAAATTATACGATGCCGTACCGCCGATGAATACGGAAAAACACTTTACTGCCGTTCTCAATGAATTGAAAAAAACTCTTCCGCCCGGCGAAGGGACAGTGCAGGAACGGTATCAGGAGTTCCGAAGCCAGTTCATCATCCCAAAAGAGAAGCTGGATACCGTGTTCCAGACAGCAATCAATGAGTGCCGGAAACGGACGAAACGACATATCCCGTTGCCGAAGAACGAACGATTCACAGTAGAATATGTGACCGATAAAGCATGGAGCGGATACAACTGGTATCAGGGTGATGCTCAAAGCCTCATTCAGGTGAACACCGATCTCCCAATTTTTATCGACCGTGCGGTGGATCTTGCGGCGCACGAAGGGTATCCCGGCCATCACGTGTATAATGTGCTTCTGGAATCGGAACTTTTAAAGAAGCGCGGATGGATCGAGTTTTGCATCTATCCTCTTTTTAGTCCCCAGTCTCTCATCGCAGAAGGTTCTGCGAACTACGGTATCAACGTGGTCCTGCCGGAAAAAGAACGGCTCGCATTTGAAAAAGAACATCTTTTCCCCCTTGCCGGATTGGACCCGTCGAAAGCGGAACAATATTATACCGTGCAATTATTGTTCGGCAAATTGGCATATGCCGGCAATGAAGCAGCGCGCGGATATTTGAACGGCACGATGTCGAAATCAAAGGCAATGCTATGGCTGACGGACTTTGCCCTTTTCGATTCCGCCCGTGCAGAACAGCGGATAAAGTTTATTGAAAAATACCGCAGCTATGTTATCAACTACAATCTCGGCCAGGATCTGGTTCGCCGTTATGTAGAAAAAAAATTGGGAAAAAAGCCGACTGACGAAAAACGGTGGAAAGTGTTTGGCGAATTAATATCATCGCCGAGGCTTCCGGGTGGTTTAAAAAAATAACCATGCCGACATGAAGTGACCTTTATCGGAGAGACACTTCGTGTCGGACAAACGTCGAATAATTAAAACCGTTGGCAAATAAAAACAGATTTAATTGTCCGTTTCTCATAACACTAACACACTCCCCCCTGATGATGTCTTGCTTGCTAAGTATTTAGCAATTACTTTATTTTCAATTCCGCTCGTTCATCACAACATTATGAGGTATGTATGCCTCAACCCAAAACTACCTACGCACGCGTTCATTTCTGACTGTGTCTTCTTTCAATTCGTTCTGCGTTGAGCGCTCCTCAACCTTTTTGTTATTGTTAATATATTGAAAGGAAAAGACCGTGGACAATAAAAACTTACATCCCGAAAGCCTGATGATGTCATACAGATACAATCCGGAATGGTCCGAAGGCGCAGTGAAATGCCCCATCTTCCAGACTTCGACATTCGTTTTCAAAACTGCCGAACAGGGAAAAGCCTTTTTCGAAGTGGCATACGGAAAACGCGAACAGCGTCCAAACGAGAAGCTCGGGCTCATCTACAGCCGCATCAACAATCCCGATTTGGAGATCCTCGAGAATCGTTTGACGTTGTGGGATGGTGCGGAAGATTGCGCCGTCTTTGAAAGCGGTATGTCGGCGATCTCAACCGTTTTGCTGGAGTTCCTGAAACCGGGCGATACCATACTCTACAGTTCGCCGCTATACGGCGGGACCGAACATTTCCTGCAGCATGTGCTGACGCAATTCGGCATTAACATCATCCGGTTCAAAACCGGCGAGACGCGCGACCAAATCATCGACATCGTAAATAAAAGCGGCCATGCCGATACACTGAAGATGATTTATATCGAAACTCCGGCCAATCCCACCAATGATTTGATCGACATCGCCTTTTGCAAAGAGTCTGCAAAACACTTTTCCACTCCGACGAAAGAAGTAGTGCTGGCGGTGGATAATACGTACTTTGGTCCGTTATGGCAGCATCCGTTGAAACACGGTGCGGATATCATTATCTATTCTGCAACAAAATACATCGGCGGACACAGCGACGTGATCGCCGGTGCTGTGCTCGGCTCATCTGCGGTGATTAAACGGATAAAAACACTTCGGACATTTCTGGGGAATATGGCGGGACCATGGACCGGCTGGTTGTTACTGAGAAGTTTGGAGACATTGAAACCCCGCATGGAAACGCAGGCCCGCAATGCAAAACATGTGGCGGAATTCCTGTCAAACCATCCCAAGATCGAACGGGTGTATTATCTTGGGTTCCTCGATGCAACCAATCCGGTACAGTACGACATCTTTAAGAAACAATGCCTCTCCTCCGGCGCAATGCTCTCCTTTGATGTTGTCGGCGGAGAACGGGAAGCGTTCACATTCCTGAACAATCTGAAACTGATCAAACTTGCGGTTAGTTTAGGAAGCACGGAAAGTCTTGCCGAACATCCGGCAACGATGACGCATGTCGATCTTGACGAGGACGAGAAGGTGGAATTGAATATCACCGGAAAACTGGTCCGTCTTTCCGTTGGCGTGGAACATTACGACGACCTGATTGCGGATATCGCTCAGGCATTGGAATGCATTACAGTGGAAGAATTGGAATTGGTGTAAGGAGCAACTGTTTTACAGACAATCCCGCAGAGTTCGCAGATTTTCGCAGATCCTATATCTGTTCTGAATTGCACTCTCTGCGGGATTTTTTTTATTTCAACGGTTGGTTCCCGATCCCCTTCTTCTTCATCACTGATTCGATCTCAGAGATCTCTCTCGGTGCTGCCGAAGAGAGATTCTCATTTCCATTTTCGGTTACCAGAATCACATCCTCGATGCGGATGCCGATATTGAAATATTTCGGATCAACCCCTTCGCTCGTCTCCGGAATGTAGATTCCCGGTTCTACCGTATAGAGCATTCCTGCAACCATTGTCTGCTGTCCGACATCATGCACGTTTAATCCAACCGGGTGGCCAAGTCCATGATTATAATATTTCCTGAAACCCATTCCTTCTTTTTGTTTCACGATGCCGAGGGCAACGAGCCCTTCCCGAATAACGGAATCGGCAGCGGCTGAAACTACGCTCCACTCCACACCCGGTGCAATCAGCGCGATCGCGGTTTTCTGTGCATTCAAAACGATTTGATATATCTCTTTTTGCTCTTTGGAGAATTTCCCGTTTGCGGGATATGACCTCGTGACATCGCTGGAATATCCTCGATATTCCGCCGCACAATCAGAAAGGACAATCTCGCCGTTATTGATCTTCTTCCGATTGGTATTGTAGTGAAGGATGACGGAGTTTTCCGCGGCGCCGGTGATACAGGGATATCCCGTGTATTCCGATCCCTGGCGTTGAAAAGCATATTCATACAGTGCCTGCACTTCATACTCGTACATCCCGGGTTCCACCGAGATCATCGCCTGCGTATGAGCAACGGCGCTGATCGCGCTTGCTTTCCGCAGCATGTCAATCTCCTGCTTGGATTTGATAATCCGCATGGTGTGAACCATTGCGTTCGGGTCGCGTAATTCTATCTTTGAATTGTAGCGTTTCGCGTTATCAACATACGAAAGGAGCGGCGACAACAGTTCACGCAAACTCCCTGTCACATCGGAAGTCACCGATTGCGCATACAGATATTTAATTCCTGAAAAGAGCATTTGTTGGAACACTCTTTTAAATTTATCGTTCGTTACCGCTGTTTGCACGCCCAGCAATTTCATCGCCCCTTCGGTACCGTACCGACGGCCGGTCCATGCTTCCGCATGAGTGTCGCGTGCCGGAACAAACAGCACTTCATTGGTCGTCACCGTCGTTGAATCATCTACCTTCACTCTGATCCCTTTCGGCGAAAGAATTAACATTGCATTCGGTTCTGTAAAACCGGTCAGATAGTAGAAATTATCCGCCTGGCGATAAAGAAAATCGACATCACCGTTCCGCATCCGCTCCGGAGATGAATAAAAGACCGTCGCTGCATCCTTGCCGATCATGCTCATGACGGAATCCCGCCGCATTTTATATTCGGCGGGCGAGATCATATCAGTATCATATTGCACATATTTCAATCGGTCCATTTCCTGCGCAGACACAAATGCCGTAAGACTAACTAGCATCATCAAAACAGATCTCATTGTTCTCTCCTTTTTTTGGGGACAATATACAACGAAAAATATAAACTGCGAACGCCTGCTTGCATTTTTACAACAATCGTCAATATAGAGGAAGTAATATGTAGCATTGAATTTAAGTTCATTACCGGCGTCTTCTATTATCCAGAAAACCGATCGGTGGAATACCTCCTGTGTTCTTCACACTGCCGGACGACGATGGGGAAATAATGATAATGCATTCTGTTCTGTCATCCGAACTGATATAGAGATTTCCTCGTGTATCGGTTTCCACTCCCACCGGTCTTCCCCATGCGGATCTACCGACGGAGTCTGCGAGAAATCCGCGAACGAAATCGCTAACCGAGTTTGCGGTTGTATCGTTTGCATTATCGAAGTCCAGATAAACAATCTTGAATCCTGTTGCAAATTTCCTGTTCCAGGAACCGCGCAGCGCCATAAACGCACCATTGCGGAATTGCGGCGGGAATGACGGATTGGAAAATTCTATCCCCATCGGGGCGCTGTGCGCTTGAATAAGTGCGGCCGGCTGGATCATGGACCGCACTTTTGCACTGTCGGTCCCGTTCAGCGGCAGTAGTGCATTATAATCACCGCTCGCAGAAAAATTCACCCATACGCCATGAGCATAGGCGTACGGATAGCCGTAAAATCCTCCGTCGCGGACAATATCGATCCATTCCGGCGGAATATCGTCTCCCTGCCAGTCGAATCCGTTATTGTTCGCCCATAACCGTCCATTGTGCAGCGTCATTCCAACGGCGTTGCGGCAGCCGGTTGCAAAAACCCGGCGGCCAGTGCCGTCATCATTCCATTCTTCGATGATCGCACGATCTTCTTCACGACAGGTGTTGCAGAGAGAACCGATGGAGAGATACATCTTTTTCTTGGCAGGATCGAAAACAATCGTCCGCGTGTCATGTCCCCCGCCTCCTTGCTGGCCGCCGGCAACCATGGTAACGAATGTTGATCTCGTTTCGTAGGCTCCGTCGCCGTTCCGGTCCGTACACTTCGACACCCTTGTCTCTTCGGCAACATACATTGCTCCGTTGTAGAATTTCACATCGTGCGATTTTGAGAATCCGGAGGCAACGACTATAGCCGTATCCGCCACTCCGTCCTTATCCTTATCCGGAAGCGCGATTATCGCCCCGGCATTTTTATCCGCTACGTGCAGAACGCTGTCAGGACTCCATGCAAGAAATCTCGGTTTGGAAAGCTCACCGGCATAAAAAACTTTTGCGGAATATCCCGGGGGAACGGAGAGCGACAGGGAATTTGAAATCACTCCTTTGAATTTCGGCGGCACCGTCACCGGACGATTTTGCAGCGCGCGGTCGACCACAGGCGTCATTGTAACGGATAATGGGAGCGGCTGCGAAACACATGCGGAAAAGAGCATGACCAGACAGAACGGAAGCATTGAGAAGTTTTTCATATGCGTTCTTTTATACTATGAAATAGATTGATTCACGCAAGTTAATCAAGACAATGTAATCCTTTGCCGTAAAATAGAAAAGGGCAAACACAAATGCTTGCCCTTTGCTGCCGTTAAATCCTTTTTAAGATTATTATTTTCTCTGTCCCCCGGACATATCGATGCGGAAACTGCCGTTCCGGCCGTTTATCGTCAATGTCCCCTCGCCACCGCCGACAGTGATGGTAAAGTCCCGGTTGATGCTCCGTTCTTTGTACGCTTCCCCGCGCAAGTGAGTAATCGTTGCAGTATAGTTACCGCTGATCGTTCCGCTGATCGTATTCGGAAAATCATTGCGCCATTGCAGGCGCTGCAATTCCGATTCACGGATTTTAAACCGAAGCGCTTTCACCGAAACGCCGGTGATCGTCATCGTGCCGGTATGAGTACGCAGCATATTCCTGGTTTTTATGGAATCACTTCCGGAGCGGACATAGGTACTGTCCAGAGTGATCGTTACAGTGTCCTTGTCAATCTCGTTCGCCGTCCATGCTCCGGATAATTTGGTTAATGTGTGAGATACTCTCGGTCCGCGGAAATAACCTGTCCCGCTGATGATTTTGAACTTCAATGTCGTGGCGGTATCGCTCCCGGCCGCATAGAATTTCTGCACTGTTCCATTCTTTTGGAACTGATATTGATATTCCCTTGTGATTGATCGCTGTATCCGGTCGTTCATTCGTTCCCGTACTACCGATACGGACCACCAGCCGGTCAGAGAATCATACGATGGTAATCCCGCTGCAACCTTGTCCGGTCCGTCGATCACCGGCTCTGCCGATCCGAACGATCCTCCGCCTCCAGCGATCATTACATCAGCAAAATTATCGGTTGCACCGCCGCTTTCATCCCCCACGGCCGCAGAAATCGATTCGGCGGCATCTTCAGAGAGGATCTCGTCGGTCGGCTCCGATTCGTTCGTGCAACCTGTTAACAGCACCGCAGCACAAACCACGGCCAAAAAGTATTTCATCTGTTTCATCGTAACTCCTTTGTATGGTGATGGAATGAGGTTATTGTCGTTCTCTCATTCGTTCCTGCATCTCTTTTTGACGTTCCTTCCGATATTCCATGTATTTTTTCTTCTGTTCTTTGGTCAACAGTTTCATAATCTCTTCGTCGGTCTGTTCTGACCGTTTCATCATCTTTTCCCGCATTGCCTCGCGATCGCCGTCGCTGTTCTCGAATTCCGCCCGCGCCTCTTCCCGCGCCTTTTGCATGATCGCTTTCACTTTTACCATTTGCTCTTCCGTCAATCCGATTTTTTCCTGCAATTGCTTCAACTGTGCTTCACCTCTCATTCCTCGTTCACCGGAACGGGGTTGCGCAACGGCAAATGTTGAAATGATTAGTGCTAAGATAAAAGCGAAATACAAATTTCTGCGTTTCATTATTGCCTCCGGTTGTCAAAAAATTTAGGAAATGGAGCCCCTTTGACAATATCGTATCGTTGTAAGTTTAAGGGTGATCTTCCGCACAAAACAGTACTGTCCGTTCCGGCAAAATTTCCCTATTTTATAGAGGAATTTGTCTTATTTTGATTGCCAATATACTATGAAATTTCAAAAACAAAAATTGATCATTCTCGGTAGTGGATTTGCCTCATTCAGTATTTTAAAAGGAATCGACACGGATTTGTATGATGTGATTGTTGTGAGTCCGAGGAATCATTTTATTTTCACGCCGCTTCTGCCCAGCACCACGGTGGGGACGATTGAATTCCGGTCGATTATTGAACCGATCCGCAGCGCAAAAGAGCATATCACCTATTATCATGCATTTTGCACTGCCGTCGACCAGGAGAAGAAGTCTATTCAATGCAAAAATGCACTGGATGGAAATGAATTTTCCTTATCATTTGATACGTTGGTGATCGGCGTCGGCGCCATCAGCAACACTTTCGGCATTGAAGGGGTTGAACAATACGGATTATTTCTGAAAGAACTCTCCGATGCCCGCGCCATCCGTCAGAGGATCATCGAAAACCTTGAACGTGCCAGCACGCCAAATCTTCATTTCGAGGAACGACGACAATTGCTGCACTTTGTTGTTGTTGGCGGCGGTCCGACCGGCGTGGAATTCGCTGCAGAGCTGCATGATTTTCTCACTGAAGATCTCGTTGACTCGTATCCGTCCGTACTTCCCGATGTCAGCATTACACTATTCGAAGCGGGCGACGCGCTGCTCAGTTCATTCGATGCAACATTGAGCGAATATACCGTGAGAAACTTTCAGCGTCAAAAGATCTCGGTGCGGCTGCAGTCGCAGGTGGCAAAAGTCGAAGAAAAAGAGATCTTGCTGCGGGACGGGTCGCGTGTGCCGTACGGACTGATGGTCTGGTCCACAGGAAACACACAAACGCCGTTTGTCACGTTGCTGCCGTTTGCCAAGGACCAGGGATCGCGTTTGATCACCGATGAATATTTCCGCATCAAAGGCGTACCGCATATCTACTCACTCGGAGATTGTGCAACGATTGAAGGAAATGTCCTTCCTGCCACTTCCCAGGTGGCACAACAGGAAGGATATTATCTCGCGAAAAGCCTGAATAACCATGCGCGGAACCGTCCAGTAAAACCGTTCATTTATCATCACAAAGGAATGCTGGCATACATCGGCAGCAACCGTGCGCTGGCAGACCTGCCGCAGGTAAAAGGCCGCGGATTCTCCACGTGGATCTTCTGGCGATCGGCGTATTTGACGAAGCTGGTCAGCTGGAAAAATAAAGTGCTGGTGGTATTCGATTGGATGAAGGCATTTGTTTTCGGAAGAGACTCCAGCAGGTTCTGATGCGAGAATTCACCAAGCACGATATTAAGCAGAAACTTTCCGTACACACCCGCACTCCGTTAACCCACGAAGGAAGCCGGAAGGCATGTGTTATGGTGCCACTTGTCAATAAGGAAAATCATTTGCATCTTTTATTGACGAAACGATCGGAGACGGTGGAGCATCATAAAGGTCAGATTTCTTTTCCCGGCGGGATGGTGGACGACGGGGATGAGTCGGAAACCGCAACGGCGTTCCGCGAAGTGGAAGAAGAGATCGGCATTCATCGTTCGGCCATCGAGGTGCTCGGCTTGCTTGACGACATCCATATTCCTACAGGATTCGATGTCACTCCTGTTGTCGGATACATCGAAGATCTGTCAAAGCTAAAGCCGAATTTCGAAGAAGTCGCCGAAGTATTATTGATCCCGCTGGAGAAGTTCTTTGATCCTGCGCTCTGTCGATTGGAAACTCGGATTCTCATGGGAACCCCCCGTCAGGTATTTATTTTTGATGTCTGGAATGAACCAGTCTGGGGTGCAACAGCACACATTATACACCAATTGACGGAATTGGTTTTGTCCACAAAAAAATAAATGAACTCCATGGAAGCAATTTCGGTCCACAATCTTGTGAAAGAATATCCCCGCGCCGGCGAATCGCCGCTGCGGGCGGTAGATGATATTTCATTCAGTGTGGAACGGGGATCGATCTTCGGACTGCTAGGACCTAACGGCGCGGGAAAATCCACGACGATTAAGGTTCTCTCAACGCTCATTCCTCCGACATCCGGCAGCATACTGGTGAATGAATTCGATGTTTTGACACAGGCACTCGATGTGCGGAAAAGCCTCTGTGTAGTCCTGCAAGAGAGTGCCGTTGAAGTGTTCCTAACCGTCCGGAATAATTTTCTCACCTTCGGAAGGTTTCACGGCATGACTTCCGCGGAGATAGAACGCAAAATGGGACGTGTGGTGGAACTCTTCGGGCTGGGGGAAGTGATCAGCCAGAAACCGATTGATCTGAGCGGCGGAATGAAACGCCGTGTGCAGGTAGCGAAAATGTTTCTGGTGGACACACCGATCGTTTTTTTGGACGAGGCAACGACGGGCATGGATACGTTCAACAAGCGTGCAACGATTAAAGCGATTAAAGAAGAAGCGCAACACGGGCGGACAATTGTATTGACGACCCATATGCTGGAGGAAGCGGAAGAATTGTGCGATGCGATTGCCATTATCAATCACGGAAAGATCGTCGCCAGCGGCACAACCGATGAAGTGAAGAATATGGGTTTGCAGATGTTCTACCTGTCGATGAAATTCAACGAAATGGGAAAAGAGCTCGAAGAATTGATACAGAAATTCGCGCCGGTAAAATTGGAAATCCAAAATCGGGAAGTGAGCCTCACCGTCCGTGAACATCATATTGCATTGGACATTCTCGCCCTTGCACGCTCCACGGGCGCTTTGAAACAGTTCGAAATCTCCACCGCCTCATTGGAGGATGTGTTCGTGGAACTCATTGACCGGAAGAAAGCGAACACCGCCTCATGAGAAATGTCATGGCCATTGTCTACCGCGATGCGTTAATCCGTTTGACCAGTTTAACCTGGCTCTTCTTCGATATGGCGGTTCCGCTGCTCTATCTGTTGATGTTCGGCGTCGGCTTCAACAAAGCGGTCGGCATCGGCGTAACGACCTTCGGTGAATCGGTTCCGTATAATAATTTTTTTCTTGCCGGGGTCCTCTCCATGTCCTGTTTCGGCAGCGCTATCAATCAAGCATACGGTTTTTTTGTGGACAGGGATAACGGCATCTTCTATGAATTCCTCACATATCCGATGACCAGAGGAGAATTGTTATTCGGCAAGATGTTGTTCCAGTGCGTTATGGCGTTTGCGCAGACCGTGCTGACCATAGGTGCTGCGATTATCGTGCTCGGAATTCCGGTGAATATTTCACTGCTGCCGCTCACTTTTCTCGTCGTGATGGTGGGAATTGCTGGATGGTTTTTTGCCCTGTCGATTGTAGCATTCCGTATCCGCCGGAACGATGCTTTCAATACAGTGATCAATGTTACATACTTTGTGCTGATGTTCATCAGCAGCATGTTCTATCCGCTGGATTCGGTGCCCGAATGGTTGCGGTATATTTCCTACGCTAATCCGCTGACTTGGCATACAGATATACTGCGATATCTGACAGTCGGCATCGGAGAACTGAATATTATTCTGTTCGAGACAACAGGGTTTATGTTGTTCCTCTTCACTTCATTCTGGTTCGCGCAGCAGGCGCTGAAAAAGGCGGCCTGAATACTTTTTCCGTGTCATCCCAAATTTCCGTACAATTCCCTGGACGTTACCTTCGCCCCCATTAACTTCAGATACATGAACAACTCCGCCTTGTGATTCAGATGATGTTCCAGTGCGAACAACGACATGCGCCATTTTTGCGCCCGGCCGAGTTGCAATGTGTCCAGTACTCCCGTCTGAAATTCCTCCTCACTCATGGCAGAAAAAATATCCAGGAAGTATTTCGCATTCTCCCGGTACAGATTCACACATTCATCCACTGTTGCACTCGGTGTCCTTTTATTCGTGATGAATACATGGCGGAGCGAAGGCAATGCCCAATCATTTCTTGCTATCCCGTTGGCATTGAACCGCAGTGCCGAAGCCATGTGATGCATTAATTGACCTGCGGTAAACGAATCCCCGGTCGGTTTCCAGTCCTTTTGCTCCGGCGGAACAAGCAAAAAGAGAGGTTCGGTCGGGGCCAGTTGTTTTTCGGCATAATCGCGGAATTGCTGAGGGGACATGGTTTATCCTTCAAATTCTGATTCGATGATGATTTGTTGATTGATGATGCGGATGTGCAGCACATTGGGACGGCAACAGACGGAGCAGTCGACCGTCAAGGCTTGTACTTCTCCGTCTTCTGGTTCGACGAAAATCTCATTCTCTTCGCCGCAAAATGAGCAAAAAAACGTCCCGTAGAAGTCCATACGCCAAAATAGAGAAGTTGCATAAGAAAAACCACCCGGAACCCTGTCTATGGTGTGTTCGTCCAACACATCGGATTGGCTGCTGTCAGTCAGGTAGTGTCTTAATTTGAATTTAATATTGCGTCAAAACACACCCGCCGGACAGTCTCGAGTGATTGTCTGGCATTTTTATTGCTTCTTCACAGCGCTAAAATACTATCGCAACATTCTTATTGCAAGGATCAACGGAGGCAACACCGGGCAACCCCGCGTTGTCCTGTGTTTGCACTATTTAAAAATTGACATTTGTTTTATATTGTCAGCATGAAAAAGCCGCAATTATTTTACATTGAATGGACAGATGCGTTGACGTTTTCCGAAGAGTGGCTGACTAAGGAGGATGTCTGTAAGAAATATAAAAACGAAGATTGGCTTATTAAACAGGTGGGTTACATCTTAAACGAAACAAGAGATTACATCCTCGTTGCGTCAAAATATAACCCACAAGAAAACAACCAAGACAAATTTGCGGAGATCACGAAGATACCCACAACTTGGATTAAGAAGAAAAAACTAATTACTTCTTCTTAGTACGACTTGGATATTTTATTTTTTCAACAACGGTAGTGCTTTTGTGATTGTTTGCGTATGCTTTTGTCACAATCCTACCCGTTCTTGCGCTACGCGCTACTTTTCTTATTGTTGCCATATTTCTATTCCTTATGTTTTATATATTTTTCTATTGTTTTTTATTGTTTCTAAATGCAAATTACAAAAACCCGCCCGGAGGTGGCGGGTCATCATATTATACATCTTGGGTATTTAAACCGCGCCCAAGAACGCGTTAAATGGTGAAGCATTAATCCTCCTCTCTGGTGTGATTTTCCTTGTTGGCGCAAGGAAGATCGGTTTTACATCGTTTTGTTGAATTAGGGGCTATTTTAGCCCCTTTTTCTTTAAAGATATACTCCATCTCTTTCTGCAAACGTACTGAAAAATAACGGTTTTGTCAATAAAAACCGTCCTATCTCAAACCGCAGGTTATCCACAATTAGCAAAATTTCTCAAAAAACGCCATATTTTTGAATGGTTTTGATACCCCCGTATGTGGATAAACATATGTAGATGAATAAAATTATTTTTTTTCACTTGACAATGTGTCAAGTAATAGTTAACTTAACCCCATGATACAATACGACAAACCAATATTGCTACCACACGTTAGAGACGATGAATTTTATAACATTGACGAGGCGGCACATTTTTTAGGGATAACAAACGGCTCCTTAAGAAATTATCTTACTTGGGGATGGCTGAATACCTACAAATTTAAAACGCTGACTCTGATTGATAAAAAAGAATTGGTAGAGTGGAAGAGAACTAAGCAGAAGTAAAAACAAAGAAACCGCAAAGTGCGCTAACACCTTACGGTTTCCATTAAATCACTTACCTGCTTGAACAGGCAAATGACCTCAACACAAATATACTGTTCATTGCGGGTTTTTCCAAATACAAACAGGAGAAACAACAATGAACGTACTTAGTCAAGAAAAACAAGCCCTCGTTTTATCCCACCTCGTAGAAGGTGTTTCCATCCGATCAATCGAAAGACTCACAGGCGTAAACCGCAATACAATCATGTCTTTACTCGTTAAAGCGGGTGAAATTGCAAGAGAGATTCAAGACGCACAATTCGTAAACCTTAAATCCCGTTTTATCCAAGTAGATGAAATCTGGACATATTGCGGGAAAAAACAGAAACAATTAACCGCAGAGGAAAAAGATGGATTCTATCTTGGCGATCAATACGTATTTGTGGCCATTGATAGCGAGACAAAGCTTGCCCCCTCGTTCTTTGTCGGGAAAAGAAATTATCCAATGGCATTGACAATTATGAACGATTTGAAATACCGGATTCCTTCACGGTTTCAACTTTCTACAGATTCATTTACGCCTTATTTTAATGCCGTTGATAGAACCTTTGGTGAAGATGTTGAATACGGACAAATTCACAAAATCTATCAAGAAGATGTAAGGGGTGAAAAAAGATACTCCCCGGCAAGTATCCGTGAGGTAATAATACGCCCCCTAATTGGCAATCCTACTTACCATAAAATCTCAACAAGTCATATCGAAAGACAGAACTTGACTATGAGAATGAGTATGCGGAGATTTACACGGTTAACCAATGCTTTCAGCAAAAAATTTAAGAACTTGGAAGCGGCTGTATCTTTGCATTTTTTCTACTATAATTTCATGCGGATTCACTCATCGTTGAGAGTCACCCCCGCAATGGAAGCAAAGATTACAAATAGAATGTGGAATTGGGCTGATTTATTAAATTATTCCGTCGTAAGAAAAGCAGTATAAGTTCTTAATCAAAACAAAATGTCAGAAGAAATAAAGCAATACGAATACAAAAATAAGCCCGTAGAAACTGCCAAGAAGAACATATTGAATTTTTTTCGCCATACTTGGTTCGGAAGATTTTGCAATATTGCGTTTTGGGCGTTTGCCTTGCTTGTTGCCAATGGATTGTTTAACAAACCGTTTACAGCGATTTCTACTTGTGTTATTATCTTGATTGTCGTTATAAGAATTTATACTAAAAACAGAGAAAATCTCTCTTCCAAATCCTATTGGATCGAATTGCCATTTTACTGTATTGTTTTTATTGGCGTTGGATTTCATTTGTATAATATTGCAGTGAAAGAAGGGAATTATATTGATAAAATTGAATCAAAGAACAAAGTGCTTTCTGACTCAATAAAAACATTAAACGATACATTACAAAGGGTGAATGTTTTAGTTGCCGCCGCAAATCAACAAAACGAATTAAGCAAGAAATACTTTGAAGCAGGGAAAAAACCAAATTTATTGATGTATCCACTACACATAGATACGTCCCGAAATTTTATTGTTACCGCTGACCTCGAAAATATCGGCTCAATGGATGCTATCAATATAAATTTTATAGCAACCATGTCGGCGTTGCGCAACATAAGCGCAAGGGAGTTTATAATTAATAAGTCAAATACGGTTGGATCTTTCGAAATATCGTCAAAGGAGAAAAAATCAATCACAATTTCATACACAAGCACAATAAGCCCCGCTGAAAAAATGGATATATTTAATGGCAAGATATTTCTATTTGTTTTTGGCATTATAAGATTTCAAGATGAATTTGGAAATGTGTATAATAAAAAATTCTGCCAAAGATATAACGACACATTAAAATATTTCGTTGATGTCCCGAACTATAAATTCGAGTTTCTACCCTAAAAATCCATTATTCTAATTCACCCTCATCAATTCTGCCCGCTTGAAATAATCCCCATACCCGTCTGTTACAATTTCATCCCCTCTTAATGGTCTACACACTACAAAACGCTCTCTTTTAGACTTCCTGCGCTCATTTGGATTCTCCCATACCTTAGCAAGATAGAAAGCATCTGGTGTCCGTAGGGACTTTGCAAAGCTCTCCGCCTCCATCTTGGAAAGTGATTTACTCATCACAAACATCAATTCTTTGTCCTGCTTCATTTCGTCTGTCCTTTATTTTTTACAACAATAAAATATTGCGTTTTTTCTCGTTTTCTGTGTTATGTTTCAAATTAAGACACTACCGTCAGTCACAAAACGTTGCTTGTCTCCCCTAATTTCATTATTTTTATACACTTAGAACGTTTTTCCACTACAATTTCCATCAATGATGAGGAGTAATTTTCCTATGCGTTTGAAAAAGTTAATGATGACCACGTTCGTTTTCGCATTCGTTGCGGGAATCATTGGCTGCGGCGGTTCGTACGTTGCAGAAATTGCCGGAGAGAAAATCTCCGTAGAAGAATTTGAACAGGTATTTGCCCGAAATAACGGCGGAGTCGAAGCTGCAGCAAAGACCTCATTAGAGGATCGTCAGAAATTTCTCGACCTGTATGTAAAGTTCCGGTTGAAAGTGAAGGAAGCGTATGCACTTGGTTATAACAAGGACCAGGAATTGCAGATGGAACTGAACGATTATCGCAAAAACCTTGCAGTTACCTACATGCTGGAAAAAGAAATTACCAAGCCGGCATTGGAAAAACTGTATCAGCGAAAGCAACAGGAGGTCCGTGCAAGCCATATTCTCATAGGCACCAGCTCCATGAGTTCCGCCGACACACTTGCATATTATAACCTCGCTCTGCAGATTATTGATTCTCTGAAACGCGGTGTACCGTTTGAAACGCTGGCGCTCAATAATTCAAAGGATCCTTCCGCGCAATATAACATGGGAGACCTGTACTACTTCAGCGCCGGCTCTATGGTGCCGGAATTTGAAGACGGGGTCTATGGATTAAAAAAAGGTGAAGTTGCCGCTGTTCCAGTGCGAACACAGTTCGGATATCACATCATTAAAGTAACCGATATCCTTCCGAATCAGGTTGCGGTGCATGCCAGCCATATTATGAAGCGGTTGATGCCCGGCGCCAGCGCGGAAGATTCTGCAAAGGCAATGGCGGAATTGTCGGCATACCGCGATTCCATCCTTGCGGGAAAAGATTTTGCCCTTGTTGCCCGCATGGTCTCCGATGATACATTCAGCGGACAAAAAGGGGGCGACCTCGGCTTTATCGACAGAGGAAGAACTATCCGTGAATTCGACAATCTCATCTTCACAATGAAGGACAGTTCGCTTTCTCCCATCATCCGAACACAATTCGGTTTGCATCTGGTCTACCGGTTCACTTCAAAAGGATTGGCTCCGTATAAAGAGTTGGAAGCACAGTTGAAATCGGAATATCAGAACTACCGGTTCCAGTACGACCGGGACCGTATGATCGCAAAGATCAAAAAAGAGAATAACTTCACTGTGAACGAACAGAATGTTGCCCTCTTTGCTTCCTCCGTCGATACGGCAAAATGGACCAACGAAACGAAGTGGGATAGTTCATTATCTTCATCCGTTCGCAGCGCAATCATTTTCTCCTTTGGCGGGAAAAATGTTCCGCTCGATTCCGTTATCCGTATGAGCAAAATGAACCAGGACCTGAATAATTTGTCACTCAAATCCCCTGCGACCATTCAGGCTATCATCGCCAAAACCGGCGACGCACTGATCACAGAATATCATGCACAGCAGCTGGAGAGCAAATTTCCTGATTTCGGAAAGACGATGAAGGAATATGAAGAAGGCATCCTTCTCTTTAAAGCAGAACAGGAAAACGTCTGGAATAAGGTGGAACCGAACGATTCCGTTCTGCGTGCCTACCATGCTGATAACAAGAGCAAGTATACATGGCCGGACCGGGTGAACATTCAGGAGATCTACGTCGCAACTGACAGTGTTGCCAAACTGGTACAGAATGCACTGCAGGGTTACACTGTGGATTCGCTTGTCGAAAAGAAGGGAAAGAAAAAAGGAAAGAAGGCTGAATTTGAAACGGTGAAGATCGCAATTGCACCGATCACTTTCGATTCCGCTGCAGCGCTGTTTAATGCCCGCGGCACAACATTGGCCACACGCGGAGTGCACGGCCTCCGTCCCGTTGCCACCAACGATGTAACGCAGCGTGCATGGAATATTCAGGTGAACGATACGACCACCTATTTTGGCAATGACGGCGGGTTCTCGTTCATTAAAGTGATCCAAAAAGATCCGGCGCGAGAAAAGACTTTTGAAGAAGCGCAGTCGGAAGTCTCCGGTGCATTCCAGGAATACGAGACGAAACGCCTCGGCGATACCTGGTATGAATCCCTGAAAAAGAAATATCCGGTAATGCTCAATGCCGAAGCACTGGCAAAGACATTCCCCCAACAACAACATTAATGCCCATATTCCGCACACAAGAGGAAAGCGTCTTCCGCTTTCCTCTTTTCTTTTTTATGTTGCTCCTTACTGCTGGTGGTTGCACGCAGATGGAAGAGAACGGTACCGTTGTCGCTCGTGTAAACGATAAAGTGTTGACCATGGAGGCTATCCGCAGCCATTTGAATCCTTCGCAGCAGTTAACACAAAGCGAGATTCAACAATATGCCAACCGCTGGGTGATTAACGAGCTGCTATTCCAGGAAGCACAGCAGCGCGGATACGACGGCACCGACCAGATTAAAGCAAAGATGGAAGAGGCACTGAAGCAGTTGACAATCGCCGACTTGCTGGAGAAAGAAGTGTATTCCGTGTCGGACGAATCCCTTCAACCAAACGAGATCGCATCGTACTATCAGGAACACAACGCGGAATTCACACTGCAGGGAAATATCATCCGGATGTCCATGGTCATCTTTCGGGACCTGGAACCGGCAAATCAATTCCGCACGGCAGCACTCGGAACAGAAGGATGGAGCAAGAGCCTGGAACGGTTCGGAGATGATATGGACAAAGGTGTTCTTTCCGCAACCGACTCCTCATTTCACTCACAATCCTCTCTCTATCCGCCGGAATTATGGAAAGTAGCGAACGCACTGGGAATTCAGGAAGTTTCGTTCCCGGTAAAGACAAGCGTCGGCTATGTGGTGATCCGTTCACTGGGACAGTTTAAAAGCGGTTCCTCCGCCCCGCTGGGGTATGTGGAAGCGCAAATCCGCAGCCGGTTGATTATGGAACGGCGCCAGTTGCGATATCAACAATATTTACAGAGCCTTCGCTCGAAACATACAGTGCAGATGATGACCGCAGTGCAGGATTCATCGGCCGGGGAAAAATAACTTTATGAAGAAATTCTTTATTATCCTGCTGCTTGTCTCATCGGCGGCAGCGCAAAAATCACTGGACCGAATCATCGCCGTTGTGGACCGGGAGGTGATTACCGAATCGGACCTGAACTTTACCGTGCAGCAGTTGGCGGTGCAGAACCGGCTCGATCCCGCATCCAAAGAATTACGAGAGCGTGTACTGGACGGTATGATCAATGACAAACTGGTTCTTGCCCAGGCGATCGAAGACAGCGTTGTTGTTACAGACGAAGAAGTGACGGAACGGCTGGAACAGCAAATTTCACGGATGACCTATCAGGTGGGCGGACAGGAAAAACTGGAAGAGATTTACGGCATGACGGTGAACAGGATGAAACGGGATTTCCAATTCCGTGAATTGATCCGGAAACAGATGCTGGTGCAGAAGATTCAACAACAGCGCCAGGCGCAGCTGACCGTTTCCCGCCGCGAAGTGGAAGAATTTTTTGCCACATACAAGGACAGCATTCCCAATGTGCCGAAGGAATTCGAACTGAGTCACATCTACATTGAACCGTCGCCTGATTCCACCGTCCTGAAGTCGATCGCTGCCAAAGCGCAGATAATTGCGGACAGCATTAAAGCCGGCGGAGATTTTGCGGATTTTGCGAAGCGATATTCCACGGACGGAACTGCAGAACAGGGAGGCGATCTTGGATTTGCCCGGCGTGGATCGTTCGTGAAAGAATTCGAAGAGGTGGCATTCACACTCTCCAGCAACGAAATTTCCAAACCGGTAAAAACACAGTTCGGTTTCCACATTATCCAGCTGGTGGAACGGCGTGGCGATGCAGTGCGAACGCGTCACATTCTTTTCCCCATTCAAATGTCGTTGGCCAATGACGACTCAGCGATTGCGAAACTGCGCAACCTCCGTGATTCGGTCACCCACGGCGGCAGTTTTGGTGTGCTGGCACGGAAATACTCCGAAGACAATGACACGAAGGATATCGGCGGCGATCTTGGACGCATCGCCATGGATCAGTTGGATCCTGCATATGCAGATTTTGTGAAAGAGGCGAAAGCCGGAGACATCAGCGAACCGCGTAAACTGACAGTGCAGTCCAAGTACGGTTACCACATCATCCTTGTCCGTTCAGTCACACTGGAGCATGCCATCAACCTGACAGATGACTATAAGAGGCTGGAACAGCTGACACTTCAATTCAAACTCAGCGCCACGTATGAACAATGGGTGGAAAGCCTTCGAAAAACTATCTATTGGGAAAAGAAATTGTAACTGGACAAGAATTTTATTATACTAACACACTTAAATCAACGAAATACATCAGGAGAAACACAATGGCACAACATAAATCGGCAGAAAAACGGATTCGGACACACGCCCGCCGTGCAAAACGTAATCTGGCGGACAAATCGACAATGAAAACACTTTTAAAGAAAGTCCGTACAACACAGACGAAGGACACGGCAACAACGCTGTTGAAAGAGACGATCTCGTTTTTGGATAAGCTGGCAGGAAAGAAAGTGATTCACGCAAACAAAGCGTCAAATCTAAAGTCGAAACTGACGAAGTACGTGAACAAGCTGAAGTAAAATCTCTTGTTGCCGAAATGTCGACACTGCGACATTAAAACCCCGAGGATTCGGGGTTTTTTGTTTTAAAGTGTTTTAAAGGTTAATATGTACCGCGATAGATGATGTTTGTATCTTCTTTGTAATAACACGAAATAAAAATATTGTTCCCCTTCACCCACAATCCCCAAAGGGTTGAATTGGTGGATATATTTTCAGGTAAATTCGATTCTCTCCAATCCACACCATTCCAATGAAGGATTTTTCTCGTCTGGCATAATGCGAATACATTCGTTGGTGATGTCCCACTCAACCGAATGTATGGATGTGATTTATCGCTTGAAGAAGAGTGCCAGAATGTATCCTGAATGGAAAAAATACCTTCGCCGCAAGCGAAATATTTATCACTTCCAGCAGGATAAAAATCGCGAAATCCAAAATTTCTTTTTTGGCCATATTCTATTTCAGTAGCAGTAGTTATTCTGGTCCATGTTCCGTTCCCAACTTTTGAAAAGACGCTAATATATTGATTAGGGTACAGTAATGTTGATATTCCTCCTGCAAACATTCTCTGCTTATCCCCTCCGAGTTTAATTGCCAGATTAGTATCGACCACTATTTTAGTAAATTGTGTGCCATCAAAATGGTAAATTTCACCATACGTTCCGGACATGTACACATCATTCAACCCTAACACTTTTAATCCCTGCAGAGAATGCTTGCCTCGATCGATCTGAATTTCTTTCCATGAACTACCGTCAAAATGTATCACCAGACTCGAGTCAATTGAAGATCCATAATACCCACCTCTTCTTCCCACGGCCCATACATCGTTTTTTCCAGATCCATCGATTTCTCTAAAGGAAACATAACTATCAATAAATCCACCTTCAGCTTTCGTTATTTTTATCACACTCCATTGAGTTCCATCAAAGTGGTATAGAGATGCATTACCTCCAACAGCGTTATGACCAATAGCATACACATCATTGGTATCTGAACCCCAAATTGATAGTAGCAATAGTTGCCATCCCTTATATGGATTGCGAATGGTATCTGCTCTCCAGGTAATTGTCGGATGTGTCGGTTCCGGATCCGGGGGCGGAGTAACGGGAGGATCCTTTTTGCACTGTATCTGTAACAATGCGAACGAAAGGAAGAGAATAGAGAGAAAAACTATTTTATTATTCATCGAAGGAGTGGGATAGTAATGTTACGATGAATATGAGTGTAATTTGTGGAAAACACCATACCGAGAATTAGGTATTTTCAAAACTGTTTTTGAATTGTGTTGGCACCGCTCATTCTTCAACTCTATCTGATTGGCATCGCTGAATCTAGCCAAAGGTGAAAACGTTCCCTGGATTCCGGCTGTTTCCGGAATGACAACTTGTATGAAATAAAAAATGAAAACCCGGACGAAAGTCCGGGCCTATAATTATTCTCAGTGATCTCCGTGCACTCTGTGGTGCACGTTATATCAGTCCGTCTTTTTCCATCTGCTTCTGTTGCAGTTCCCTGATTCTCTTCTGGAAGTCCCCGCCTTTTTGCGGCTGAGAAAACATCAAAATCTCATATGCCTGAATCGCGGCACGGTATTCACCCTGCGACGCGTAAATCTCCGCCAGTGTGGGCGTGACGGCGTCGGTCTCATACGCCTGCTGTTCCTGTGTTTCCTGCGGCGTAGGGGTTTTCGGCTGGTAATTCTCTTCCGGCACAATCTTCTCAGCGTTCTGCAATTTTTCAGTTAACGAGTCCAGATCTGTTCCCGAACTCTTTGTTACTTCCGGTTCTGTTTCTATTCCGGTCAGTTCAGCAAAAAGCCGAGCTTGTTCCGGCGAAGCAAAGACCGGTTCCGCGTCCACATGTGCTTCCGGCTCGGCTGCAGGCTGTTCAAAAGGACTCGGTGTTTCCGGTTCTGCGACCGGCGGTTCGAATACGGTCTGATCGGTTTTCTCAAGTTCAACATATGATTCATTGACAAACTCATGCTGCGGCATTTCGTCCACAACGGCGGTTGTCTCCGCCGGAGCGATACTTCCGCTGAGATAGTCATCCAGTTTCATCGGCGAGTCATTGTTGATCTTCGACTGGTTCTGTGCAAAATATTCATCGTAAGTAGGAAACGCTTCCTGCGGCTCACTATAATATTGTTCCTGCGTCGGTTCTGCATGCTGTGCAACAGGTTCTTCGTAAATGGTCGCCTGCGGCAATTCAACGTCCTGTGTAAAACCCAGTTCTTCAACACTGGGAGTTTCGAATGGAATCGGTTCAGGTTCTGCTGCCGGTTGTTCAACACTCTGGAACTGTTGCTCCTCAAACGGCGCCGGTTGAGCTATCACTGCAGGTGCTGCAACAGATTGTGCGGGGGAAAAATACGTCTCATCGGTGGTTCTTGTCGACTCGTCCGGTTTGTTCGGTACGGTGGTCAGTAATAAAGCTGCCGTTTGATTAAACGGAGAGAGTTCCAGTGCTTTAGAAAATGCGGTAATTGCTTTGGAATATTCCTTAAACACGAGATGCGCTTTTCCCAGAACGATGTATGCGGCGTAATAATTCGGGAAGAGCGGGATTCCCTCTTCCAGCAGTTTCATCGCTTCGTCATTTTGCGCTTTGGTAAGATACAGATCGGCGAGCCTGGCAAACAGCGGCGAGCGGGGAACCTCGGACATCTTCTGCGCAAGAAACTCTATGTCAAACTCTTCTAATTCCATAATAAAAAAGCCAGGGAAAGTATTTTCACTGGCTTAAAATAGCTAACTAAATTGTGATTTGCAAAAGTGGAGTGATCTTCCTCAATACTCTCAAGAGCTTCCCGTTGATTACACAGAGTATCGCAATTAATTGTTCCGTTCCAATCAGCGACTGTCGGCGGAGAATCAATTATATGGCCAGCGGTTCGACTGCCAAATTCAACTGCGCCATTTTCATCCGGCGCGCTTCCAGTGCCTGCTGTACGGACATCAGTGCCACGAATCCGTATCCGCAGGTGAAGAGCAGTTGGAACGGCACTGCGGCAATCTCAAGATAATACAAGGATGAAAAAACACCGAACAGGCAATAGAGCGCCAATATGATCTCGACAATCACCGTCCAGCTAAACTTCACCGGGACATATTTCTTGTCGTTCCACGACTGTTTTTTTCCTTCAATGCCGTATTTCGGTGTGCGGACAAATTCACTCTTCCGTTTGAATAAACCTTCCAGCACCGCTTTACTGTTATTCACGGCAAATCCCATGCTTCCCGCCATGAAGACCGGGAAGAGCATGATCCGTTTGCGCCAGTCTGTATAGATATCCTTCTGCGAATAGAGATAGAACAGGAATGAACCGATGAAAGCCAGGACGAAGACGGACATAAAATCAAAATATGCGTTGTACTGTCCGCCATGCTTAATGAACGTGAGCGGTACATTCAAAATACTGGCGAGGATGATGAACGGGAATACAATATTGTTCGTGAGATGAAACGTGCTGTGGAATTTGATACGAAACGGAATATTCGATTTCCAGACCATAGGTAGGAGTTTCCGTGCAGTTTCAATAGCACCTTTCGTCCAGCGGAACTGCTGCGATTTCAGCGCATTGATCTCCGCCGGCAATTCTGCCGGAGAGGTTACGTCACGCAGGAATTTGAATTTCCATCCAAGCAGCTGTGCACGGTAACTCAGGTCGAGGTCTTCCGTTAACGTATCGCTCTGCCAGTTGCCGGCATTGATGATGGTCGCTTTTCTCCACACGCCGCCGGTGCCGTTGAAGTTGATAAAATATCCTGCCTTGTTACGAATGTTCTGTTCGATCACAAAGTGCCCGTCCAACGCCATTGCCTGGGTGCGGGTCATTAAGGAATAATCGCCGTTCAGATGTTCCCATCGCGTCTGCACCATCCCTATGTTCGGATCGGCAAAGAAATATGGGATGGTCTTCTTCAAGAACTCCGGCTTGGGGATGAAGTCCGCATCGAAGATCGCCACGAAATCACCCTTCGCAGTTTTCAGTCCTTCTTTCAATGCACCCGCTTTAAATCCCTGTCGGTTCTTTCGATGACCATGGATAATGTTGTACCCCTGCGCCTGTTTCTCGCGCACGATGCTGGCAACCAGGTCCACTGTTTCGTCGGTAGAATCATCCAGTACCTGAATTTCGAGTCTGTCTTTCGGATAGTCGATCGCGCAGGAGGCATCAATAAGCCGCCGAACAACATACATCTCGTTGTACAGCGGAAGCTGAATGGTCACCATCGGCGTATCATTCAGCTGCAGATCTCCTTCCACCTCGTTGCGATGACGGTAATAGTGATAGATCATGACAAATCCGTGTGCGCCGAAAATAAACAGGATGCTCAAACAGATGATGTAGGCAATGAGTATAAATTGTTCCATAGTGGTATTTATGTGTGTGAGAAATTATTGTTCTAAAAAATCTTGGATCATCGAATGATTGTAATTTTGTAACACTGGTTCATCGGTTCATTGTATCATTGAATCATTGGTTCATTGGCTCATTGGTTCATTGGTTCAATGTTGCAATGATTCAATGATTCAATGCTGCAATGGATCAATTCATTACCAGCCCGAGACCGTTTCCAGTAAAATATCTTCTGCTACTTTATTGACTGCTTCAATTAGTGCAACATCCCGTACTTGCTGTCCCTGGGTATATTCTCCCCAATTCGAAAAATCGCGTTCCCAGATCTTTTTCCGTAATTTCATATCTGTAAATGTTGCGTGCACCGTTACCGTGACCCTGCGTGTTGTAACGATGTCGTTTCCGCTGATCACCGAGGGAGCGTCTATGACCGTTGAGATCGTCCCTTCAATAATCGAATCTGCCGTCAGCCGTTCGCCGATCTCCAGATTATTATCGTTGCGGAACAGTTCCAGCACTTTTTGGGTAAACTTTTCCCGCAAACCCGGCTCGCCAAATCCGCTCACATCTTCGAACAGCGGAATTGCCACCGTCTTCAGATGCGGCGCGACTGATGCGCCGGTGAAGGAGTAGCAGCTGCCGAAAGTCAACATACAGACAATGATAAAAAGGATAAGTGTCGATTTCATAAACCGTATTCTTTAATTTTCCGATAGAGCGTCCGTTCGGAGATCTGCAGTTCGTCCGCAGCGAGACGGCGGTTGTTGTGGAATTTTTTCAGCGCTGTTTCGATCATTCTCCGTTCCATCTCGCTCAACGAGAGGTTTTCCTGCACCGCATTGTTTTGATTGGTTTTTACCGCTCCATCCGCACCCAGCACACCTTTCAGCAGCGTTTTCACTTCCAGCATGTCGTTTTTCAATTCGATCAGTGCGCGGTATAACAGCTGTCGTTCGTCGAAGTCGTTCTGTTTCGAAACAATCATCGGCAACATCCGTTCCTCCGCCGGAATGCGTAAATACTTTCGGATATCCTCTCCGTCGAGACGCTTTCCTCGTTCCAACACCAGCATACTCTCCACCACATTGCGCAGTTCGCGCACGTTCCCATGCCAGTAATAGTTTTGAAGAATCTCCGTAGCCGCCGGTGTCATGCCGCCGAATTTGATGCCGTTCTTGGCGGAGAACTCTTCGATAAATTTTTCAAAGAGCAGGGGGATGTCTTCCTTTCGTTCGCGCAGTGCGGGGATCCGCACATTCACCGATCGCAAACGATAGAACAGATCCTGCCGAAAATTCCCGTTCCGCACTTCCTGCTCCAGATCCTTGTTTGTCGCTGCAATCACCCGCACATCCACCTTTCGTGCAACAGAAGAACCGACACGGAGGAATTCACCGTTCTCCAGAATCCTCAGGAATTTCACTTGCGTTGCCAACGGCAGCTCGCCGATCTCATCCAAAAAAATTGTCCCGCCGTCCGCCAGTTCAAAATATCCTTTCCGTTCGCTGCTGGCTCCCGTGAAGGAACCCTTCTCGTGGCCGAACAGTTCGGATTCGATGATCCCTTCCGGGATCGCGCCGCAGTTTACCGTAACCATTGTTTTTTTCGACCGTCGGCTTTCGCCGTGGATTGCGTGGGCAATCACTTCCTTGCCGACGCCGCTCTCGCCCGTGATCAGCACCGTAATGTCCGTTGGCGCTACATGTTGAACAACCTGCACCAGCTCCTGCATTTCGAGTGATTCACCGACGATGCCGAATTGCCGTTGGAATTCTTTCCTGTTGACGACCTGATCCACGTTTGCTCCACTCACCGTTTCACCACAAACCAATCCAAATTGAATTTCGCTTTCAGTTCGCCGCCGTAGAGCTTTGCGGATTGTTCATCGGCAAATCCGTCAAATCCAACCGCGTACACTGTTTTCCCGCCGCTCTGCTTGGAGAATACTACCGCCTGACGACCGACTGCCGCAGAGATATTTTGCGCCTGATCATATGCTTTTGCTTCCTGCGAATACACTGCGACCTGCACAATAAATGCACCAGATGCGGCTGCCGGCTGCACTGGCTCGATTTCAGTTTTTTCTATTATTGCCGGCGACGGTTTCGGTTCCACGGCGGGCTGCTGAATCCCCACTTCGGACGGTTTTGCTTCGTTCTTGGCAAAGATTGAATTCGGATATTGCTGATTCAGTTGGTTCATTTTCGCTTCGGCGGTCTTGTATAATCCAACTGCATAATAATACTGATACACTTTATAGAGAGCATCGTCCGCCCATTCATTCTGCGGAAAATTGTCGACGATGGATTGATATTTTTTCACTGCGTGATCACCGTTCCCCGTTACATACGCTTCCAGATACCGGACTGCCGGATCGTTCGGCGACTGTTTTATCAGTACGGCAACTTCATCCCGCACCTGTTCCAATTTTCCGGAATGGATCAGATCGAGGCGTTCCCGGATTTCCTGTTCGCTCAACTGTGCCGACATAATACCGATTGCGGAGACAGTTGCCAAAAGAATATGTGCGATCGTCTTGTTCATAGATTGTGTGTTGTAATTAATTCTGTGTTGCAACGAGTTTCCCAAACAACGTTTGCGCATTGGCGCGTTCGATCTTTACCTGTCGATAGTCGCCTACGTTCGCCTCCCCGCGGGGGAAGACTGTTTTCTTGTTCGTATCCGTCCTGCCGAGCAGGTCTTCGGAAGAACGGGAGCTGTCTCGTTCCACCAGCACTTCTACTTCCGTACCAATCATTGATTGATTGATCTCCAATGCGATCGTATTTTGCACATCGATGATCTCACTCAAGCGTTCTACTTTCTTTTCTTCAGGAACATCGTCCCCCATATCGTACGCCCTGGTATTCTCACGCGGAGAATATTTAAACATATAGGCTCCGTCGTACCGCACATGCTTGAGAATATCCATCGTCATGCGGTGATCGTCCTGCGTCTCCGTCGGGAATCCGGCAATGATATCCGTAGAAAAGCTCGCTTCCGGCATTGCTGTTTTGATCTTCGCCAGCAGATCCAAATAGTGTTGGACAGTGTACGTCCGGTTCATCAGCTTCAGTATCCGATCCGAGCCGGATTGAACCGGCAGGTGAACGTATTTACAAATATTCTTGTGTGTTGCAATCGTCTCGATCAACTTATCGCTCATATCCTGCGGATGCGATGTGGTGTAGCGGACACGCATGGTACTGTCCACCCTTGCAACCGATTTCAGCAGATCGGAAAAATCATTTTCGCCGTCATGATAGGAATTTACATTCTGTCCCAGCAGCGATACTTCCTTGTATCCTTGTTCGCTCAGCTTCCGGACCTCTTCCACAACATTCTTCATGCTCCGGCTTCGTTCCCGTCCCCTGGTGAACGGCACAACACAAAACGTGCAAAATTTATCACAGCCGCGCATCACCGAAAGCCATGCGCTGATCCCTTCCGTGCGCAACGGAGTGATATCATCATAATTTTCGACACGGGAAAGTTTTACAGCGATCCCTCGCTGACCGGCATATGCATCTTCAATCAGTTTTGGAAGTCTTCGGTATTCATCAGGACCGACAACGATGTCGACAAGATTATTTTTTTCGACCAAGGTGGTACGCAATCGTTCGGCCATGCAACCAAGAACTCCGATGAGGACATCAGGATTCCTGCGTTTATGTTCCTTCAATTCAGAAACCCGTTGATGCGCCCTCTGCTCCGCATTGTCTCGCACACTACAGGTGTTTACCAAAATCAAATCTGCAAGAGCAGCATCCGTGGTAACTTTGTAACCGATTTTATCAACAACACTTAGGACGACCTCGGTATCTGCCATATTCATTTGGCATCCGTAGGTTTCCACATACACTTTTTTATTTTTTTCAACTTCCATGCGTAACAAATATACCGTAAGACTGACATTTGGACAATGGAAAGTCCTTTTATTAACTAAATTTAATTGAATAGACTTTAGATTAAGCGATTTTAAGAATCGAATGTTTGCCTTTTTGTCAGCATTTCTTTGCAATCACTTTCGATGATGGAATACTAAAGACAAAGTTATCCACAAATTACAAACATCGAAATTAGAGAGATTTAGGATATTTGGAAGCGAATCAGGATTAAAGAATCAAGGCAATTTGGTGGGCAAGCAAGTGGTTTAGATAAACGACAGGCAGATAGAGAAATAACCCGTCGATTAAAGCGTGACGAATGATTCTTCGTTCGACGAACTGTTCTTGTTGAAGTCGCAGTACCAGCAAAATTGAAAACGGAATGTTTACACCAATCGCTGTAACAGTCCCGGGATTATACATACCCAGTACGAAAATACCGCTGAAATGCGGCATCAAAGCATTCCAGAAAATGATCGACTGCAACGTAAGGAGTACGGCGGTTTTTCTGGGAGTTACTTCGCCGCGAAGACAGAAATATGAAATGGCGGTGGGGATGATGGTCACCAACGTTAACGAAACGAATATTTGTGTGCGGGAAAATTCCATGGAATTGAAAAATGGTATCTTTTCCTTTAGCAACGGCAGATGAACAGCGAGCCAGTGCGGCATGGTGAGCGCTTCTTCAAAGTTATGGAAGAAGAGCACAACAGGTATGAGCAACAGTAAACGTTTACTTTCAATATTCATTTCGATGGAATATACGAATGGAAGACAATAAAAATACAGGGTGAAATTCGATAATTATTTTCATCGGAAATCTCCGTATATTTTAACAGCTACTCAACAATCACCCAACCTCAATCCAGACAGGCATTTTATGAATCCCCAGAATTTTATTTCCGAAGTCCGCACGAAAGCTCAACAATTGAAGAAAACGATCGTCCTTCCGGACGCGATTGATCCGCGCGCAATCAAAGCTGCACGTATCATCACCGATGAGAAGATTGCCACACCAATTCTGATCGGGAACAGCGCCGCGATCACTGCAAAAGCAAAAGAAGAGAATGTCGATCTCACCGGCATCACGATCATCGATCCCGAACAGTCCGAACATTTAAAAGAGTTTTCCACTACATTTTTTGAACTGCGCAAAGCAAAAGGGATTCAACTCAGTGAAGCGACTGAGACGATGAAGAAGCCCCTCTTCTTCGGTGCTATGATGGTTCGCAAAGGACTAGCGGACGGCAGCGTTGCCGGTTCGCTCTCCACCACCGGCGATGTGATGCGCGCGGGGATCCAGGTGATAGGCATGAAGGAAGGAATTTCTGTCGTCTCCAGTTTCTTTATGATGGTCTTTCCGAATCAACTGCTTTCGTTTGCTGACTGTGCCGTCGTTCCGGATCCGACCGCGGAACAGTTGGTAGACATTGCGCTTACGACGGCAGAGAATCACGCAAAACTAACCGGTGAAGAAGCGCGCGTGGCGATGCTTTCATTTTCCACCAAAGGAAGCGCAACTCATCCACACGTTGATAAAGTAGTAAAAGCAACAGCACTGGCAAAGCAAAAGAATCCCAATGTAAAACTAGATGGTGAACTGCAGCTGGACGCAGCAATTGTCCCCAAGGTCGGCGCGTCCAAAGCACCCGGCAGTACCGTAGCAGGTACGGCTAACGTTCTTGTTTTTCCGGATCTTGACGCAGGCAATATTGGATACAAACTTGGACAGCGTCTCGGCGGCGCCGAAGCGATCGGACCGATTGTGCAGGGATTAAAAAAACCTGCCTTCGACCTTTCGCGCGGCTGTTCGGTGGAAGACATTGTGAACACAACGGCGATTAATGTAGTGATCGGGGCGGTTTAGTAATAATGCATAATGCATAATGAGTAATGCATAATAGGGAGCAAAATGGGAACGGTTTATGAAAATACTTATCGCATAATGTGTAATGCATGATGGAGAGCAAAAAAGAAAATATTTTGCGCACATTGACTTTTTCTTTTGCCGTCGAAGTTATTAAACTCTTTAAAGTTTTAACCGATGGTAGAAAAGAATTTGTGTTGAGTAAACAATTACTTCGCTCGGGCACTTCGATCGGCGCCAACGTAAGGGAAGCTAATAATGCCGAGTCAAAAGCGGATTTCATTCATAAATTGGCCATTGCTCAAAAAGAATGCGATGAAACTATGTATTGGCTTGAACTGCTAAAGGCTTCATCCTATCTTCAGGACGATGAATTCAATTTGTTATATACCAAAGCAGAAGCCATTATCAAAATAATAAAGCGATCTATCCTTACAGCAAAAAACGGAAAGTCATGATATTAATCATTATGCATAATGCATTATGCATTCAAATAGCGTAAGCAAATACATTAAATCTCTTTCTCTCTCTCCTCATCCCGAAGGGGGCTTCTATAAAGAGATTTACCGCGCCGAGGGAGTGATCCCCCAGTTGAATCTGCCGATACGGTACAGCGGAGGTAGGTCGTATTCGACAGCGATATATTATTTGCTGGAGAGCGGCGACATTTCTTCGCTGCACCGGTTGCGGTCCGATGAACAGTGGTTTCACATTGACGGCGCGGCATTGACAATCCATTCCATCGCACCGGATGGAACCTATACACAACAGCATATCGGGAAGCAGTTGGACAAAGAAGAATTACCCCATGCAGTTGTTACCCGCGGAAACTGGTTTGGGGGGACTGTCGACGACGAAAACAGTTTCAGCCTTGTCGGCTGCGTTGTTGCGCCGGGATTCGATTTTGAGGATTTCGAGTTGGCAAACAGGGATTTATTACTTCAGCAGTTTCCACAGCATGCTGCAATCATTCAAAAGCTTTCGCGCCTTTAGAGTGTTATAGACTTTCGATCAGAGGAACCAAAGCGAACCGTAAGAGAAAAGCTCCTCCAATCTCCACAACAAAAGGAATCAGGACTCCATCCGGAAAGAAATCCACATCGGCATCTTTCATAATCAGGAATCCGGCGATAACGATCGTCAGCATCAGATGAAGTGCTTCGGGAAACGGTATCATCCCCGCCAGGATTGAAGCGCCGGCACAAATGGCGCAGGTTTTGATGCTGACCTCCAGTTTCCGCATTCTGATAACGACAATATACAGCACCGTTTTCAGGATCAGGTCGATCAGCGGCAAAAAGATTTCGATCAGATTCATTTGCGTCGGTATTCCGTTTCGACTGTCATTGCAATTCCGCCGCGGACCGCATACGCCGCGGTAACTTTACAGCGGCGCGGTTTCAGTGCTGCGACGAGATCGTCAAGGATAACATTTACCACATGTTCGTAGAACGACTCTTCGTCGCGAAACGACTGCAGATACAGCTTCAGCGATTTCGATTCGATAATCAGTTTGTCCGGAACATATTCAATCTGCAGTGTGGCAAAATCTGGCTGCCGGTTCACCGGTCCCAGCGTAGTAAACTCTTCGGTGGTCAACGTAACAGTGTAATCGCGATTGGTATGATGATTGGAAAACACTTCCAGCTTCTTTTGAGGGGAGGCATCTTTTCCGAGGAGAGATAATGATTTTAAGTCTTTTTGGGAAGTCAATTTTTTCGTCATAGAAGAATTCTCGTTTTCATGGTGTGCACTGTCATCCTTCGACAAGCTCAGGATGACTCAATTGTATTGCATTGAAATCTTATTTCACTCTGTGGTTTTTAATCTTCTCGACCGTGCCGCCAAAGAGAAGATCTTTCGTGTTGTTCGCATTCAGGAATTCATACGGAAAACCGAGCTCTATCGCGCTGACATCGTTCAACCGTTTCAAATGATCTGCAGTAAGCTTCACTTTCACGCTGTTCAAATTGTCTTTGATTTGCGATTCATTTCTTCCGCCAATAATAGGAATATTCACTCCCGGTTGATGGAGCAGCCAGGCAAGCGCGATCTGTGCCGGCGAAACATTCAGTTCTGACGCAACAGCTGCTACGGCATCTGCAATCTTCATATTCCGTTCGGACAATCTTCTGCTTCCCTCTTTGATCCTCGTCTTCTCCTGATGTTTCCCTCCAGAAAATTTTCCTGTCAGCACTCCCGCACCTAACGGCGACCAGGGGAGCACCGCCATATCGAACGCTCGGGCCATCGGCAGTAATTCTCTTTCCGGTGTCCGTTCCACCAGACTGTATTCCACCTGCAAACCGGAGAAGGAGCTCCAACCGCGAAGCTCTGCGATAGTGTTCATTTGCGAGACGATCCATGCCGGTGTATCGGAAATGCCGATGTGCAGAATTTTTCCCTGACGCACCGCATCATCCAATGAGCGAAGCACTTCATCTACTCCCGTCGTGAAATCCCATGCATGGATGTAATAGAGATCGATATAATCTGTTTTCAACCGTTTCAGACTATGATGCAGGGATTGAACCATGTTTTTGCGATGGTTACCGCTCCAGTTCGGATCTCCCTGTTTCATTTTCAGCGAATATTTTGTGGCAAGAACGATATTTTCCCTGTCGTGACAGATTAAGTCGCCGATAATCTTTTCGGAGGTTCCTTCTGTGTATCGATTGGCCGTATCAATGAAATTGCCCCCCTCTTTTACAAACGCATCGTACATTTTGCGACATTCTTCAACCGATGCACCCCAACCCCATTCTTCACCGAACGTCATTGTCCCAAGACAGAGTTCCGAAACACGCAGACCGCTTTTCCCGAGGAGTTTATAGTTCATAATAATGCTCACAAATAATTCTGTTCGAAAAGTAATGAAGGAATCGGCGAGAAACAAGTAAAGGCTATTTCAAAAATATACTCTACTGTGGTAATGACGATGATTCTTTGGTTCTTGAGATGGGTTCTAGAAACATGCCACGACGTGATGCCGTAGGGTTGGGAATGACAATTTTATAAACACGTCATGACCTTATGCTGTTCCTGATCTTCTCACACTAAACTATAACTACCCAGAGATTACTCTTAGCGATTTTTCCTTCCATTCACCACCCGCTCAATCACTTCCATCGTCTTTTCTGCCCCGGTCTGCCAGTCGAATTCTTTTGAGCGGACAAGCGCGTTCTGCGTCAGCCGTTCCCGCAGGTGTGCATCGCGCAGCATTAGGATGATCTTTTCCGCAAGCTGCTCGCGGTTGCCATATTCGTACAGCATGCCGGTTTCCCCGTCGATTACGGCGTCCCGCAATCCCTGCACATTGCTGGAAACGGTCGGCGTGCCGCATGCATTCGCTTCGATTGCCGTCAGTCCCCACCCTTCTTTTGCCGACGTGTTCACCGCAACATGCATCGTATTCAGCCAGCGGACCTTTTCTTCCTCGCTGACGAATCCGGTAAAGGTAATGCTGTCGTTCAAACCAAGGCGGGAGGTCATTTCCATCAGCCGCAGCCGGTCATCACCATCTCCCACAATAACAAGTTTTGCATCTGGAATAACATTTTTGACGATGACGAATGCTTCAATCAGATGGTCGAACGATTTGTATTTCTTCAGTCTGCCGAGCGCGCCGATGAGCGGCATGGACGATTTTGCAATACCGGTCCGGCGGTACAAGTCGTGATCCATCCCATACGGAACGTAATGTATTTTGTCCGGAAAAAATCCGTTTGCATTCACTTCGGCTATCGTGCTGGGAGAATGGACCATGAAATGGATTTTGCGGTACATTGGCAGCGACGCCCGTTCCGCCAGATAGACGTAGGATGCAAGCGGAAAAATTGTCTCTTTAAAAACACTGGTGCCGAGCAGATGGTGGATCTCGCCGAGCACTGGTTCTTTTACATAAGCAGGGGTATAAAACGGAATCTTGTTCACATCATCCACAATCAAATCGAAATGCTGATGCCGGAAGGTGGAAAAATACTTTTGCATCACCACATAATTAAAAAGAAATCGTCCCCCCTGACGGATAATCTTGATGCCGTTTTTTTCATCCGTCGGCGATGCACCGTCATACGACGAACAAAAGAGCGTCACTTCATGTCCCATCGCAGCAATGCGGGAATACGTTTCGTGGAGATGCACTTCGGCTCCGCCGGCGAGCGGATGAGAGAGGTCTTGCCAGTTGAAGATGAGGATGTTCATAAGAGCAATTGATAATGCATAATTGAGACCTCTGAAATATTGTTATTCATGGTCATTTCGAGTCCCGCCATAAAATGTAATCAAGAGCGGGACGAGAAATCTCAGGCTTTAATTTCGGCAGAAAAACGAGATTCCTCGTCGCTTCGCTCCCCGGAATGACATCGTTTTGGGGTTTTTCAGAAGTCTCTAATGAATAATTGGTAATGGATACCGAACCATTATCAACTATCAATTGCCGTGCTATTTTTTTCTTCCTATCACGCCCATCGAAAGAGCGGTGTAGGTTGCCAGTGTGCTGTCCTTCACCGCATCGCGGAGCGATTTCCGGATGGAATAAAGCAGCGGCACTTTCGGATTGAGCGGTAGTTTAATTCCGACAACGCGCAGCGCTTCCCGTGTCATCCGGTAGAACAGGCTCGGATACATCCATTCACCGTAGGTGTGGACCGTCTGCAATCCGAGTTTTTCCATTTCTTTCTTCAGTTCGGGAACGGAGAAGGAACGTTCCCATCCTGCAAACCATTTGTTAATCGCGATCAGAAACGTTTTGATGACAGTGTAAATGTGATAGCGCTGCGGTACATCAACGCAAAGCAGTCCGCCGGATTTCAAGACGCGAATGTTCTCCCGCAGCAGCGCTTCCGCTTTTTCGTGACGGAAGTGTTCCAGCAATCCCTGATGGAAGATGATATCGAACGTATTGTCTTTGAACGGAAGCTTGAACGTATCCCCGCCGATGATGCGGACATCCATTTTCTCTTCTGCTGCGATCCGTTTCATAATCTTCAGCGAGTTCATGGAATAGTCGAGCTGATACACTTCAGCTCCCCGTTCCACCAGAGGAAAACTGTCGCGTCCGGTTCCGGCGCCGATCTCAAGGATCTTCTTCCCCTTCACATCCGTCACTTTCACCAGATTGCGCACAACGCGGTCGGAGTTGGAGTAGACCTCCTTCACTTCCTTTTTTTCTTCCCAAAAATTGTCCCAATGTTCTAAGCGAGATTCTTTCATACGGTCAACTGTTTGTGTCTTTCCTGTCCAGTGTTGCTGTGATGCAAAGAAAAAAGGATGAAGAATACTCTTCACCCTTTTCCTTTGATTTTCTAGAAGTCCCCTCAAAAATATCCAATCAATGTCATTTCGAGATGCGAAGCATCGAGAAATCTGGTTCTATTTTTAGATTTCTCACTTCGCCGAGGCAAAATAAACACGGCTCGTTCGAAATGACTGCGATTTTTTTGAAACTCCTTATTGTGCTGCGGCGAAGTTACTTCTTCGCCAGTGTATCCTTCCTCATATTGCGAAGCGCTGCTATCTGTGCCTTTTGTGATTTCACCCATTCCGATAATCCCTGCATGCTTCCGTATGCGATGTTGATGCGATCCAGAATCTCATTCGCCTTATCATACTCCCCGCGGTTTTGATACAACGTAAAGAGCATGTAGTATGGATGATATTGATTCTGGAACGGCTCCGCGATCGGCTTGGAAACAATTTCCAGCAAACGGGATTCCAGGCTTTGTGTCATCTGACGGTACCGATCCACCGCACCGGCATACAGGTAGAAGTTCGTGATATCGAATTCCACACGGTAATCCAGCGGCAAAACAGTTGACGGCAGTTTCACCATCATCGAATCGAGCGTCTCCACTGCTTTGGCGTTGTTCCGGACAGTGTTGAGGTAATGAAGCGCAAGACGCATGAATGCATTGCGATAATTCATGGCCAATCGCACAACATTTTCATCGTAATGCACCGTGGAATCTTGCAATCCGCGATAGCGGTAACCGCGGCGGAATGTAAGGCTCGGTTCCGCCGGTTCATTCATCAGATTTCCTGCCAGGATGTTCGGATCGATCACTCCGTCGTCGCTCGGAGCGGGATATGGTATCAACTTCATCGCCAGTCCGTCCATTCGGAAGTACCGATCGAGGCCGATCTTCGAATCCGGCGTGGAGGTGACCGCCATATAGATCGGACGGACCCAGTTATTGGTCCGGATAATGTCGTAGGCCATAATGTCCTGCGCACGGATCGCTTTGATTACCTGTCCGCCTGCCTGCGGGAACTGCATGGTATTGGGAAGTATGAACCGGATCTCACCTGCTTTTGCCGCCGTATCGTTCTTCATTTGCGGCTGACGAGGACGGTCCGAAAACTGTTCGAATTCCCGCATCACATTCGACGGAACGGGAATCGTCATCTCTCGCGGTTCCCACTGCATCGGACCGATCTGTTCTATCTCCTGATCGCTGATGCTGATCGGCACTTTCTTCGCACCGAACGGTTCCAGATGTTTCAACTGTTTAATATACCATGACGTGTTCACCAAACTCAGATTCACAATTCGAATGTCCCGGCGCACACCTTCCACATCCTGCAGATACCAGAGAGGGAACGTGTCATTGTCACCGTTCGTAAAGAGAATCGCGTCCGGTTCACAGGACTGCAGCAGGTTATAGGAATAATCCCACGCCACATAATCGCCCGATCTGTCGGACGGTTCGTAATTGGTGTAGAGCATATTCACCGGAATGAAGACAATGGTGAACGCCACCGCAGCATAGGAGGCATATTTCTGCCACTGTTCGTTCTTTACCCAGTCACGGATCGAATCGATGAGTCCCATCGTACCGATGCCGATCCATATGGAAAAGACAAAAAATGCGCCAACATAGAAATAGTCGCGCTCGCGGGGCTGCGGATTCTGCATATTAAAATAGAACGCCATGATCAAGCTCATCAACAGGAAGAAGTTAAAGAAGACCCACCACATCACGCGATCCTTTTTCCAGTGATAATAAAAGCCGAACAATCCGACGATGAGCGGAATTCCCCACAGCTGTTTCCAGTTCACACCTGCACCCTGGAAATCTCCTTCCCGTCCGGCATACTGCCAGAGGAAATAGCGGAGCAGCATCTCATCCATCTGATAACGAATAAAGTAATCCGTGTCGCTCTTGTAATTGGTATAAATTCCCTGGTGCTGCGGTTCCTGGCTCCAGCGCCGTTTCATCATCGGTGAATCGCCGTACTGTTCGCGATTCAGGTAGGAGACAAGTTTCTTCAGTGTGCTGGGATCATTTTCGTTCATCGGCGTATCCGCATTCGCCCGGATGATCACCATCGTATAGGTTGAGTAACCGAGGACGATCAGCAGGAATGAAAGCGACGCAATGTTCATCATCTCATTCTTCCGCTGGATGGAATACCATACTCCATAGATTGCCGCGATGACCGCTGCAAACGGAATCATCGTCCAAAAGATACTCTTGGATTCCGTGCCGCCGCCAACGGCATATTCGCCGTCCAGCAAATTCGGCAGCATCTTCACAATGCCGGGATAGACGACGGCAAAAAGGCCAATCGCCACCAGGCCGAAAATCATGTAATTCCGGATAGAGAATTCATACCGGCGAAAAAAGACGATAATCAAAAACGGGAAGATCACCAGCAGTGCCAGCAAATGCACTCCCAGCGATAGTCCAATCAAATAGGCAATAAGGAAAATATACTTTTGATGCGACGGAGAATCGGCACGCTCGTTCCACCGGAGCGACAGCCATGTGACCAAGCTGACGAACAGCATGCTGATGCCGTATACTTCCGCTTCTACGGCGTTGAACCAGAACGTTGCGCTGAAAGAAAGGGAAAATGCGCCAACGGCAGCGGATGTATACAAAGAGATTTTGTTCCAGGCGTCTTCCGTCCGCGGTCTCCATAAAATAATCAGTTTCACCAACGAGAGATATAAAAACATCGCCGTGAGCGCACTGGATAATGCGGAGATGAAATGGATGCGGACAGCTGGATCGCTGTAGAATGGCACCATTCCGATTACTTTACCGACCAATAAAAAGAGAGGCGAACCGGGCGGATGCGGCACCTGCAGCAGATAGGTAGCGGAGATGAATTCACCGACGTCCCAAAAGACGACGGTATCGGCAAGCGTAAAAATATATACGATCTGCGTTACAAGAAAAACAAATCCTGCAACGATCTTATTCAGTTTGGTATGCTCCATTACAACCTCGTAAGTGAAAAATCAAACAACAGTGGATAAATATACTTTGAAAGTGCCGATTTTCAAAAGAAAATCAACCATCCTTCTATTACAGGATCAACCGCCCGGCAATCTCATCGCAGACGGCATAACCGCGGGAAGTGAGGGAAATGACATTGTTTTGACGGCTCACGAATCCTTCCCGTTCCATCTCTTCCAGCATTTGCTTCCGGACAGCAAAAACATCCTCTCCGTATAATGAATAGAGCTTTTTCAGGTCGATACCCATGCTGCGCAGTCCAAGAAATATTTCTTCTGTGAAAAATTTTTTCCTGTCAACCGATTCACTCCCCGCTTCAGGGAAATGATCTTGTTCGAGCGCTTCACAATAACTCTGAATGCTTCTCACATTCCACCACCGCCTGCCGGTTGAACCAGTATCCTTACGGAACGAATGGGCCGACGGGCCGAATCCGATGTAATCCGCGTGATTCCAGTAATTATAATTATGCAGCGAGCGGAATCCCGGTTTGGCAAAATTGGAGACTTCGTACTGTTGATATCCGCCGGAAGCTAGTGTTTCGATCGTCATTTCGTAGAGGGCCGCATCTTCTTCATCCGGCAGCGGCGCGACAAGTTTATTCTTCACCATCGTTGCCAACGGGGTCTGATCTTCTACGATCAACGCATATGCAGAGATGTGTTTCGGCTGCAGCGCAATTGCCCGGCGAAGATTTTCTTTCCACCGATCCGGCGTCTGTCCGGGAAGTGCAAAGATCAAATCGCAGCTGACGTTTTCAAATCCTGCACGATACGCACTCTCCACTGCCTGCTCCGCTTCTTTGGCCGAGTGAATCCGGGTAAGGAACTTCAGATCATCATCATGGAATGACTGTATGCCGAAGCTCATGCGGTTGAAACCGGCAGCACGGAATTCGGTAAGCCTGTTCAATTCCACCGTGCCGGGATTGGACTCGCAGGTGATCTCCGCATCCGGTTCGATCCGGTATAGACGGCGGATCAGCGAGAATATCCGTTCAAACTGTTTCCCGGAAAGAAGCGACGGTGTACCGCCGCCGAAGAAGATCGTCTCGATCGTTGTTCCTTCCGGCAGCGTTGCCGCGCGGAGCGTTATTTCTTTTTCCAGCGACGTAAGGAAGCGCTCCATCGAACTCATATTCTCAATGGAATAGAAGTCGCAATAGATGCACTTGTGTTCGCAGTAGGGAATATGGAAGTACAGGCTCGCCATTGTTGTTATCGTATCATTGTCCCTATCCGGCTCCATTGAATTCCTTCCGCGCTCCTGGACCAGTAAATCAGCATTGCTTTGCCGATAATATTTTTTTCAGGTACAAATCCCCATTCGCGGCTGTCCGAACTGTTGTTGATGTTATCGCCGAGAACAAAAAAGTAGTTCCGTTTCACCGTATAGGTCGTTGATTCCTCATTGTCGATATAGACTTTCTTGTCCCGCAATTCCACAGAACTTCCTTCCCGCTGGATAAACACCTTCCATTGGAAGAAGTTTTTCACATTCATAGCAATGGACATACCTTGTTTCGGAACCACCGTTTGCGGATGCTCTCTGTCGACCGTGGAAAAGAATTCCATTCGAAAACTGTTCACTACCACATGCTGATTGGAAATCTCGACGGTGTCCCCGGGAAGTCCGACACAGCGCTTCACCAGAAACATATTCTTCACCGGCAGCGCCTCGTTTGGTTCGCCGGGAAAATGAAAGACGACAACATCGCCGCGGTGAATATCCGATAGTGATGGAAATTGGATGTGAGGTATGGAAATGAAAAGAAACTTTTCCGGTGTGCGGGCGCCGTAGATGAACTTATTGACGAGAAGATAATCTCCTTCGTTCAGCGCAGGGGCCATGGAACCGGAAGGAATCCGGTACGCATCAATAATACAGGACTTGAGGCCCACGGCGAATAAGACGGTGAAGAACGCAATGAGCAAAACATCGGTGATCCTGCGCCGCATGGCTGCCATCCCTTAACCGATCACGGTGCCCATGCGGCCAAAGCGGATCGTTTCGGGATTGAAAACGGTGATAACGATCTTCGTCAGGATATCAAGGATAATATTATGTCCGGAAAAGGAGGTGTAAATCCATTCCATCCGCATCGATTCGCCGTGCATTGCCAGTTGTTCACGGTACTCATCGGTGAGCGTTACGGAGAAATAGACAAACATCGGCGTTCCGACAATATTTTCGCGCGGAATGAATCCCCAGAACCGGCTGTCCAGCGAGTTGTCGCGATGATCACCCATGCCGAAAACATAATCTTTCTCCACAATGTATGTGTTGGAAGGCGTACCGTCGATTAATACTGTTCCGTCGGCGCGCAATTCCGGCATGTGGCCGTCCCGCTGAATGAACACATTCCACATCCGGAAGTTTTCCGGTGTGATGCTCAACGCCATTCCTTTTTTCGGAATTACGATGGGACCGTAATTATCCTCGTTGAACAACGCTGTCGGCGGAAACGATCGTTCGTCCTTAAACGACGGCGGCAGTGTGCGCAGGTTGTCGAATTTCATATTCTTGGGAAGCGGCGATGCCTGGCCGTTGACATAAACAACACGGTTCCTGATCTCCAGCGTATCGCCGGCAATGGCCATACAGCGTTTCAGGTAGAAATTAAAGACATCGGATTTTACTTCGTCCCGCATGCCCGGAAATTCAAACACGATCACATCTCCCCGCTGCACATCTTTGAATCCCGGCAACGTGGTCCACGGCAGCCGGATATCTGTAAACATAATGTTGCGCGGCGTTGAAGCGCCATAGATGAATTTGTTGACCAATAAAAAGTCGCCGGTGAGCACTTCGTTCTCCATCGAACCGGTGGGAACAAGAAATGAAGCGATGACAAAATTGTTGAGCAGAATGAATCCGCCAAAGACAATCACGAATTCCTTCACCTGCGCTTTGAAATTTTCTTTCCAGGAAAGCGGTTGTTTTACTTCTTCCTTTTTGATCTCTTTTTCTTCTTTTGCCATCGTCAATTCCGGATTGATGAAATGCGCTGCAGTGTTATAAAAATCTGATGTACTATTTCAATTTGAAAATCGGATAATTCTATTCATCCCCCATCTGAAGTACTGCCAGAAATGCTTCCTGCGGCAGCTCCACTCGTCCCACCTGTTTCATCCGTTTCTTTCCCTCTTTCTGTTTCTCAAGCAGTTTCCGTTTTCGGGAAATATCACCGCCGTAACATTTTGCCAGAACATTCTTCCGCATGGCGGAGACGGTCGTCCTCGCAATTACTTTGGCTCCGATGGCCGCCTGAATTGCCACTTCGAACATTTGACGGGGAATCAGTTCTTTAAGTTTCGTGCAAAGCTTCTTTCCCATTTCGAACGCTTTATCCGCATGAACGATTGTGGAAAGCGCGTCAACCGGTTCGCCGTTCAGCAAAATATCCAGCTTTACCAGATGCGATTCGCGGTAATCCAGATACTCATAATCCAGCGATGCGTAACCGCGCGTTAACGATTTTAGTTTGTCGTAAAAATCAAAGATGATTTCCGACAGCGGGAATTCATAGGAGATATCCGCCCGTGTGGGGTCGAGGTAGCTCGTGTCTTTCCATACTCCCCGCCGGTCCGTTGCCAGTTTCATGATATTGCCGATATATTCCGTCGGGGTGATAATCTGCGCTTTGATAAACGGCTCTTCCACCCGCTCGATTTTTGAAGGATCGGGCATATCCGCCGGATTGTCGACAGTGATCATCTCACCGTTCGAGAGCAGCACGCGAAACTCCACGTTCGGCACGGTGGTGATCAAGCTTTGATTGAATTCCCGTTCCAGCCGTTCCTGGATAATCTCCATGTGTAGAAGTCCGAGGAAGCCGCACCGGAAGCCGAATCCCAACGCACCGGACGATTCCGGCACGTAAAGCAATGATGAATCATTCAGCGACAGCTTTTCCAGCGAGTCGCGCAGTTCGGCAAAGTCATCCGCATTCGTCGGATACAATCCGCTGAAGACCATCGGCTTCACTTCCTTGTATCCCGCCAGCGCTTCGGTGGAACCGTGATACTGCGTGGTGATGGTATCCCCCACTTTCGTGTCGCGAACGTTCTTCAATCCGGCGATGACGTAACCGACATTGCCCGCTTCCAGTTCTTTTGTGCGGCTCTTGTTCATGTAGAGCACGCCGCACTCTTCCACTTCCGCCGTATTGCCGTTGTTGATGAACTTGATCTTTTCTTTTTCCTTCAGCACACCGTCCACCACCCGCACATACGCAACTGCACCGCGATATGCATCAAACTTCGAATCGAAGATTAATGCGCGCAACGGTTTTGCCGGATCTCCTTTGGGCGGCGGCACACGTTTCACCACAGCTTCCAGAATCTCTTCGATCCCGATACCGGATTTTGCGCTGGCGCGAATGATCTCTTCATCCTTGCAACCGATTAATCCTACCACTTCGTCCCTCACCGTATCCATCATGGTCGATGCGGAAGGAAGGTCGATCTTGTTCATCACCGGAATAATTTCCAATCCGGAATCGATTGCCAGGTACAGATTGCTGATAGTTTGCGCCTCTACTCCTTGAGACGCATCAACCACCAGAATTGCTCCCTCGCAGGCTGCTAAAGATCGGGAAACTTCATAAGTAAAATCGACGTGGCCCGGGGTATCAATCAGGTTCAGAACATACGTTTGACCGTCTTTTGCCTTGTATTCCATCTGGATCGCGTGTAATTTTATCGTTATTCCGCGTTCCTGTTCCAGATCCATATCATCGAGAACTTGATTTGTTACCAAGTCCCGCTTGGTGATCCGGCCGGTAAATTCCAGCAAACGGTCCGCCAATGTGGATTTGCCGTGGTCAATATGTGCGATAATGCAGAAATTTCGGATGTTTTTCATTTTTCCTGAGAAAACCTTGGAAAGAGTCTGAGTAGTTGAGCCGTGAAGTATCGACGTCAATGAGTGATGGAAATTATCCTGTAACGAATAAAAATCTTTGCGACGTTGATACTTTGCGACTCTCTCAAACAAAAATCCCCGCCGAAATGCTTCGCAGGCAGGGTTTCTGCACCTAAAATACTAATAATAGAAAGGAAGTGCAAGAAATGAGTTTTTTCGGCGATGTGTTAATTTGAAACTCCAAAATATTATCATGTTGACGTTATCTGTTACATGATGACACTGTTTTTTTCCTGATGAAACTTCCGTGTATTTTTATAGTATGGTAATTCTCACTATCTTGTTTCATTCGATTATCTTAAACAAAATCATTATTTCGGTGAAAAGGCCGTTCAATTCCACATGCGCAAAATAGAATTTCCCCTGCTTCTTGTTGTCGTTTTATTCTTTCCCCAATGGTCCTTTGCTCAACAGATTACCCGGTTGCCGGATGGAAAACCGTCTGCATCATATTGGCAGCAACGGACCGATTACAATATTAAAGCGTCCCTGAATGCCGATACAAATTGGCTGACCGGCAACGGCAGTATCATCTATTATAACAACTCTCCGGATACATTGACAACGATCGTATGGCATCTGTACCAGAACATTTTCCGGAAGGATTCATCGCCGCGAAAGTTCGATGAACAAAACAGCCGCGCGTATGCTGTCACCGAAGGTATTACCGTCCACAGGATCGCAATCGGAGAGACCGTTCTCGAACCAACGATTAACGAAACGTTGATGGAGACTGTATTGCCGCAACCGCTTCTGCCGAACACAACGGTGACATTCTCCGTCGATTGGAGCTATGAGATTCCCGACAATCCCGATTTGCGGACTGGAAGCAATGAACTCGATTTCGGCATCTGCCAATGGTACCCGCAGATAGCTGTCTACGATGATGTCCGAGGATGGAACAGGATGCAGTATCTCGGTATTGCTGAATTCTATACCGAATATGGAAATTGGAATGTGGAACTGTCCGTGCCGAAGAATTTCATCATAGCCTCAACCGGCACACTGTTGAATCCGCAGGAGGTCCTTACACCAGTGCAATTGCAGCGTTTCAATTCTCTCTCAGTCGATTCCACGATGAGAATCGTTCTGCCGTCGGAGATCGATTCCACCAGCAGCTCGGTCAGCGACGACTCCGTCACCTGGAAATTCTCGGCAGAGAATGTGCGCGACTTCGCATGGGCGGCGTCACCGGAGTTTGTCTGGGACGGAACACTGACGCACGACAGCGTGCGCATTTATGCATTCTATCATCCCGATGAATTTCGCGCATCCATCCCGCTGCTGATGAGCGATGCTTCCAATTGGGACGAGGGGGCGCAGATGGCGAAACATGTTATCGAACATCTGTCGCAGAACTTCGGAAAATACCTTTATCCGCAAGCGACCGTCGTTTCCGGACCTGTGGATGGCATGGAATATCCAATGATGATTTTTGCCTTGCCGGGCGATGCGATTACGAATAGTCTTTATTATGTGATTGCGCACGAACTGGGACATGAATGGTATCCGATGATGGTGGGAAACAATGAAACGAACTATCCTTTTATGGATGAAGGCTTCGACACGTACATTACCACTACGGCTATGGAAGATCGGTACGGCAACAATGGATTCCTGCACAAGGAATTTTTAGGAAAATATTCCTGGATGCATCTGCCCGAAACGAACGTGCGGTTGTTCGAACAGCGCTTGTATTTGATGGACGCCCGCGCAAATAATGAAGCGACGGTCATGGCGCATCCTTATCTGATCCCGTCTTCACAATATGGAACGATGGCATATCAAAAACCGGCGACCGTGCTGATAATGCTTGAAGATATGATCGGGAAAGAGAACTTTTCCAAAGGAATGAACGAATATTATTCACGCTGGCTGTTCAAGCATCCGTATCCTGAAGATTTTTTTAACACCATGGAAGATGCCGCAGGCCGCGATCTGGATTGGTTCTGGAACCAATGGTTTCAACAAACATGGAAACTGGACCTGAAGGTCGACGATGTAACCAACGAAACGGTGAACGGCAGACATCGTTCCACCATCATTCTGAAAAGTGAAGAGCAGGCGGTAATGCCAGGCACACTTCGGTTGACTTTTGATGATGGTTCGGAGCGGGACGTCCGTTTTTCCGAACTGGTGTGGAGCAAAGGACGCCGGGCAGAGATCGTTGTCGATTCTCTTCCCGCCCCAGTGTGCAATGTCGTCATAGATCCAGAAATGAAACTGGCAGACGTAGACCGCTTGAACAATTCCTGGTCCATGCCTCCAATAGTATTCGATTACGGCTTCAATATCGTTAATGTTCTCACCTATCCTCTTGATGCATACAGAATCAACGCTGCACCGGCACTCAGTTTTAATCTTCGGGACGGTATCGAACTGGGAACGACGGTGAACGGCGATTATATAGGATCCGACCATACTATTTCAATACACGCGAAGCACGGAACACGAAGCGGTGTTCCCGATTTTGAACTTGCCTATTCCACACCAATCAGAATGTGGGATCCTCAGCTGACCACATTTGTACGATTGTACCGGCTGGATGGATTCAGCGGCTGGCAGTGGGACATTGAAAAAATATTTGAAATGAGGAAAAGCCTTGCCCGCAATTACCGGCGATCATTCGTTGTCAACACCAGCATCCTCTCCATCCGTGTAAACGACGACCGCTATTTGGCCAATCCCGCAGAATGGGACAGAACGGGGCGTCTCGACGCAGGATTCATCGCCCTGAAATATTTTGAGAATTTCTCCTGGGGAAAATTCTTCCTCCGCCTGGAAGATGAGTTCGGCGTACCGTCGTCTCCATTCAACTATTCCAAATTGACGGCAGAAACAAAACTTGATCACCCATTCGTTCTGGGCACCAACATACACTGGCGCTTATTCGGCGGCAGTTCTTCCGGATTCGTTCCGGTGCAGACAGCGCACTCGCTGACGCAAGCAACACCGCTGGAACGATTTGACAGCTGGTTCTACCGCACTCCTGTCGTCGGACAATCGTTCCGAAGCCATTTCACAAAATCCGGCGGCGGCAATCTTTTCCTGCAGCGCGATACCGTTGCACTGAATGCGGCTGCGCTGAACTTCTCCTTGTCAAAAGGACCGCTCGTTTTATTTGCAGACGCAGGAACGGTGTGGGATTCCTCCAGCACACGGTTCAAACAATTCTTTTATGACGCGGGTGTCGGACTGCAATTCAATATGGGATACATATCACTCCCCAATTTCACCTCCGGTCCAATTGGTCTTGGCATCTTCTTCCCGATCTACATCAAAGACCCTGCGCGGCCAGGCGATAAAGAAATTGATTACCGATGGAGGATCATCTTCGGGGTGCGGCTGTAACAGTGACTGTTCAAAGTATTGAATGGAACCCCGATGGTAAAATCGGGGTTTTCTGTCTTACCGGCTTAGTCCGTGCGAATTTTCAGTAAAATTGTTGCAATATCTTCTTTTCATCTTCGTCTGGTACTGTGAGCACAATCGATAACAATACGGAACATCCAGTGGTCGATGCGATCGCATTAGAAAAACAACCCCATGTCCGCCATGTGGCAGAGCAGACCTTTCGGACGGAACAGAAGCGTTTATTCGACTTCATCCGGAGACGTGTGCGCACGCATGAAGATGCGGAAGATATCATGGAAGATGTTTTCTATCAGCTGCTTTCCACTAACAGTGTAACGGAACCGATTGAGAAGATGACTTCCTGGCTCTTTACGGTTGCCCGGAATAAAGTGATCGACTGGTACCGAAAGAAACGTCCCGAATCTCTTCCGCGCGATCAAAACGATCCGTCGCTTCCTCTGAATCTGGAGGATATCCTCTACGATCCGACACAAAATCCGGACCGTGTCTACGCCCGATCATTGGTATGGACGGAACTGGCGGAAGCACTGGACGAACTGCCGGAAGAACAAAAACAGGTGTTCGTAATGCACGAGTTGGAAGGAAAGAGTTTTAAAGAGATTGCCGAGATCACCGGGGAACCGCAGAATACACTTCTCTCCCGGAAACGGTATGCAGTGCTCTACCTGCGGGAACAACTGCAGGAGTTGTATGATGAGTTTGAATTTAATGCATGATTATTTCACGTAACATCTCAAACATAATGGTCATAGCGAGAGCGCCCCTTGTTTCGGAACGATTGAAGCAATGTCCGAAGAATAAAGATGCAAACAAGATTGCTTCGTCCCGACAAAGAACGTCGAGACTCGCAATGACAACAAGAAATTTTTAGGAGATACAATTATGAAATACTGGTGGATCGGTAAGATTGCAAAGTTCATTCTGTTCGTTGCAGTGATAGTTGCTGCGTTCGGATTTGCCGTGATGGAGCTATGGAACTGGTTGATCCCGGATATTTTCCAGGGACCGACAGTTACTTACTGGCAGGCGATGGGACTGCTGCTCTTGTCTCACATTCTTGTCCGCGGCTGGCACGGCGGCGGTATGAGCTGGAAATCGCACCGCTGGAAACACAAAATGGAAGAAAAACTTGCCGCTATGACTCCCGAAGAACGTGAGAAGTTTAAGGAAGAATGGCGCCGCCGCTGCGGACATTATCCCGG